>MDSZ01199861.1_pt1 | contig 11501 bp, 9 predicted proteins | sample 811201 | NCBI WGS metagenome assembly MDSZ01 (sample SAMN05326647, study PRJNA326480) | marine metagenome | isolation source: seawater | place: Indian Ocean: North | collected 2010 | reverse complement strand
TTCTAATCCACTCTTAGTTGTTCCAAATTTGGATTTAACCGAACGAACTCACCAGTCTTATATCGATATGGCTGAACTGGCTGTAAAGGAGCGAGAGGCCAATGTTGAGGGCACCTACCACATTGCACATATGAACTTTTTAAGGAGAGTGGTGGAATGGAATTATTACTATAATCGGGAAGAAGAGGCTGTAAAATGGCTGAAAATCGCTCTAGAGACCTACCCGGATAACATGATGTATTTTACTGGAGCAAACAGAAATGAAGATGGTAGTTGGTCCTATGATATGGATGAATTCGTCCTTAACCGGTTGAAGGATGCCGTTAACCGGGGAAGTATTGATAAGACTTTGGCTCTTTTAATTGGGCTCTTGATTCGCCATTATACTCATCTAGCTTTAGGTGAAGATGAAGAGGCATTGAGTCATTTAACCATGGCAGAGAACCTGCACCAGCGATTCACGGATCGTTTTTCAAACGCGGCGGAAAACCGGGTTAGTTTGCCTTCATTTGAACAGGTTAAATTGGCCCGTTTACGCGCATTTTTGGTAGAAGAGGATCCTGTTTTAACCAAGAGCCTACGCACAGTGCTAGGACTCAAGGAAGACGAACTACCGGAAGAACCTCAAGTGCAGGTGCCGCAACCTAAACCTAAACAGTAAAAATTCAGCTTGCCCGATTAGGGCAACTTAACCCACGCTGGGAATCATGATCGGCCGCTTATTTCTCATCAGCTTTGTTACTTGTATTTTTTTGGGCTGTGGTAAGCCCTCATCTGAAACCTCATCCAATAATTCAGGATCTACTGCACAGATTCTAAATTTAGGTAATGGAGCTGAGCCGGAAGGTCTGGATCCCCATGTTGTCACCGGAGTGCCCGAACATAATATATTGGCAGCCCTGATTGAGGGGTTAGTGGCAGAAGACCCAAAGGACTTGCATCCTGTTCCGGGTGTGGCTGAGCGCTGGGAGAAGAGTGAGGATGGCTTAATTTGGACTTTTTATCTCCGCAAGTCAGCAAAGTGGTCCACAGGTGATCCGGTAACCGCAAAAGACTTTGTTCTCAGTTATAAAAGAATGCTCTCCCCTAAGCTAGCTTCACAGTATGCCTATATGTTGCATGTCGTTAAGAATGCCAAAGCATTTAATGAAAAAGAGATAGAAGATTTTTCACAGGTTGGATTTGAAGCTGTGGATGATCATACTTTAAAGATTACTCTTGCAGGGCCCACTCCTTATTTTCTTTCGCTATTAAATCACTATTCTTGGTTCCCGGTACATGTTCCGACAGTAGAAAAGTATGGCGAAATAGATTCTCCAAATAACCCGTGGACCCGGCCCGGTAATTTTGTAGGCAATGGTGCCTTTGTCCTCGATAAGTGGGAGGTTAATGATGTAATCGTGGTTAAGAAGAGTTCAACCTATTGGGATAAAGATAAGGTGAAGCTGGAGCAAATAAATTTTAAGCCTATAAGTAGTGCCGAGGTTGAAGAGCGGGCTTTCAGGAGTGGTCAAATTGATATTTCAAATACTATCCCGCTAAATAAAATAGATGTGTACCGTAAAAAGAATCCGGAAAACCTTAGGCTTGACCCTTATCTTGGGGTTTATTTTTATCGTTTAAACGTTACCTCGCCCCCTTTGGATAAAAAGAAAGTGAGGCAGGCTTTGGCGCTATCCATTGATCGCGAAAGCCTTGTGCGTAATGTGATGCGACGTGCGGATAAGCCAACGGCATTTTTTACTCCGCCAGATACAGGCGGTTACACTTACAGCGGTGGCCCAAAGATTGAGTTCGATCCTGATCGGGCTGCGCAGCTTTTGGCTGAAGCGGGATATCCGCAGGGTAAGGGGTTTCCTAAACTGAAGTTATTATATAACACTTCAGAGGCTCACCAAAGGATTGCGGAAGCTATCCAGCAGATGTGGCAGAATAACCTGAAAATTCAGATAGAACTGATAAATGAGGAATGGAAGGTTTATCTGAGTACACAGCAAAAAATGGAGTACCAGGTCAGTCGGGCTGGCTGGATTGGTGATTACAATGACCCTAATACTTTCCTCGATATGTGGCTTACTGGCGGAGGGAACAACTACACCGGGTTTGCAAATAATGAGTTTGATCGACTTATTGAAGCTGCTGGACAAGAGGCTGACCGGCAAAAGCGATTTAAGCTATTTGAAGAAGCTGAAGCGATATTGCTGAATGAAATGCCGGTTATTCCCATATATCATTATACCTCAAAATATTTGGCCAATCCCAAAGTAAAGGGTTGGTACCCTACGATTTTGAATCATCATCCATACAAGCATGTATCGATTTCACCAGAGGATTAAGGATCGACTGTATCCATGTGGAAACTGATTTTTCTTCGGCTGCTGAAAGCTATTCCAGTCTTATTCGTGATCGCTACGATCACTTTTTTTATGCTTCGACTTACTCCCGGAGGGCCTTTTGATCGGGAAAAACCGATTAAGGATCCGGAGATAAAAAAACAACTTGAGGCTCATTATGGATTGGATAAGTCATTGTCATCCCAGTATTTCGATTTTTTAGGGAAGTTGGTCGTCGGGGATTTGGGGCCCTCATTTAAGCATTCAAACCGACAGGTGAACGAGGTGATTGTTAAAGCATTCCCCGTATCTGCAGAATTGGGGTTGTGGTCCATCATGGTCGCTTTAGCTATGGGATTAACTGCGGGAATGATGGCTTCAGTAAAACCTAACTCGATATTGGATTATACTCCCATGACATTGGCCATGATTGGTATCTGTGTTCCAACTTTTGTTATGGGTCCAATATTAATTCTTATATTTTCTCTCAAGTTGGAATGGTTCAATGCATCGGGATGGGATCAATGGTCAGACCGTGTGCTACCCGCACTAACTTTGGGGGGGGTTTATGCTGCTTACATTGCAAGGTTAACTCGCGGAGGAATGTTAGAGGTAATGAGCCAAGATTATATTCGCACAGCGCGCGCAAAGGGGGCTGGTGAGCTGAGAGTGCTTTTGAAGCACGCTCTTCGAGGTGGTTTAATGCCGGTGGTTGCGTTTCTTGGCCCAGCGGTGGCAGGCTTGATATCTGGATCCTTTGTTGTTGAGACAATTTTTCAAATTCCGGGCTTAGGCAGGCACTTTGTCGAGGCAGCCTTTAATCGTGATTACACCATGGTAATGGGGACAGTTTTATTTTTTGCGGCCTTGATTATTCTGTTAAATCTGTTGGTTGATGTTCTCCAAATCTGGTTGAACCCCCGTTTGCGTAACACATGAGTGAGCTATCAAAAGAAAGTTCTAGTTCACTCTGGAAAGATGCCTGGATTCGCCTATGTCGTAATCAGATGGCAATTTTTGGAGGAGCGGTTCTTTTGTTTCTCGGCGTTCTTTCTCTTTTTGCTCCCTGGTTGGCTCCATACAAATACGAAACTCAAAACTTGGAATTGGGAGCTGTGGGTCCTCAATTTACTTGGGAAACCCATCAATTGGTTTTTGGGACCTGCACTCAAGAGCGTGCTCTTGTTTTGGCTAAAGGGTATGAAGGCGAGGTAGGTATTATGCCGACCGACTCGAAATTATTACATCAGCAAATTGATCCAGCTGATTATGGGCTTTCAGTGTGGGTTGCCCAACAGAGGGGTTATACAAACCTCACTGCGTTTACCATAACAGAGAATGGTTTTGAGATTGAAGAAGATAAACCAACGCAGGCCAGTTTCATTCTACTTCGGTCAAGAGGGCATTTTCTAGGAACTGATGAATTAGGTCGTGATCTCTTTACACGTATTCTTTATGGCGGCCGGATCTCATTGATGGTTGGGCTTTGTGCTACAGCGGTTTCTCTCACTATAGGGGTTCTATTTGGGGCAATTGCGGGATTTTTTGGGGGAAGGGTGGATGATATAATGATGAGATTTGTTGATATTCTTTATGCCTTACCTTTTACTATTTTTGTCATTCTTTTGACTGTCATCTTTGAACGGAATATTTGGAATTTATTTTTGGCCATAGGAGCCGTGGAGTGGCTAACCATGTCACGTATTGTGCGCGGTCAGGTTTTATCGCTACGTAAACAGGAGTTTGTTGAGGCAGCCATTGCTCTGGGTATTCCACAATGGCGCATAGTTCTCCGTCATATAATTCCTAATTGTCTTGGGCCGGTCATTGTATATACCACTTTGACTATTCCAGTTGTCATGCTCCTCGAGGCATTCCTGAGTTTTTTGGGTCTTGGGGTTCAGCCTCCAATGAGTTCTTGGGGCTTGTTGATTAGAGATGGTTCTAAGGTGTTAGAGGAGTACTACTGGCTAATGCTATTTCCGGGAATGGTACTGGCTCTTACCTTGTTCTCATTAAATTTTCTGGGAGATGGATTAAGAGATGCGCTGGATGTTCGCGTTTCAAAGGATTAACGGATGTCTTATCTTAAAGTAGAAAATCTTAAGACTTACTTTCATACCCGTAATGGGGTCGTGAAGGCGGTAGATGATATCTCGTTTACTCTTAATAAAGGCGAGGTTTTGGGTATTGTGGGTGAATCTGGATCAGGGAAATCTGTAACAGTTCATTCCTTAATGGGTTTGGTGCCGCAGCCACCGGGTAAAATTGAAGCTGGGACAGCAATATTCGACGGTAAAGATCTTCTGGATGCTGACAAGTCGATGTTGCGGGCGTTACGAGGCAAACGTATTGCGATGATTTTTCAAGATCCAATGACTTCATTGAATCCTTATTTGCGCATATCAGAGCAGTTAATAGAGCCTCTCGCAATTCATGAACCTGAGATTGGCTACCCAGATGCTATATCACGAGCTATTGAAATGTTGGAAAAAGTGGGAATTGATGATGCCCAGAAGAGAATTCATTCCTATCCACACGAATTTTCAGGAGGCATGCGTCAAAGGGTAATGATTGCGATGGCTTTAATTACTGAACCTGAAGTGCTGATTGCTGATGAACCTACAACAGCCCTTGATGTAACTGTCCAAGCGCAAATTCTGAGGTTGCTTAAGGAGTTACAGGATGACTTAGATGTTTCAGTGATATTTATTACGCATGACCTGGGTGTTATCGCTGAACTTGCAAATCAGGTGGTCGTAATGTACCGAGGAAAAGTCGTAGAACAGGGGAGGGTCTTATCGATATTTGAGCATCCTCAGCATCCTTATACTAAAGGGCTTTTAGCGTGTAGACCGCGTTTGGAGTCCACCTTTAAGGTGCTGCCTACCGTTTCTGATTACCTTGAAGAAAACGAGGTGGCTGGCCAGTTCGAGTTAAGTGAAAAGCCCAGAGCAGTCGATCGAATAGAAGCAATGCAGCAGGTTGTATCTCGGAAAATTGACGAAGCAGATCTCATTCTTGAAGTGGAAAATCTAAAGGTGCATTTCCCGGAGCGAAGAGGCGTTTTTTCTGGTCCAGAAGGTTGGGTTAAGGCGGTGGATGGCATTAATTTTTCTGTCCCTAGAGGTAGCACTTTGGGATTAGTGGGGGAATCGGGATGCGGCAAGACTACTGCTGGCCGGTCAATTTTAAACTTAGTTAATCCCACCAGTGGTGTGGTAAGATTTAATAGAGAAGAGATTACAGGGTTCGATGCCACTGCAATGCTTCCTTATCGGAAGCAAATGCAAATTGTTTTCCAAGACCCATATTCTTCATTAAATCCCCGTCTTACAATTGAACAGGCGCTTTCTGAGCCGATGGCGGTTCATCAAATTGGAACCGATAAGGATCGGCGTGACAGAGTTGTTTCGTTGCTCGAAGAAGTTGGGTTGGAGTCGCATTTTTTGAGGCGTTACCCTCATGAATTTTCAGGAGGTCAGCGTCAGCGGATCTGTGTGGCTCGGGCTTTGGCTCTCGAACCTGAGTTTATTGTATGCGATGAAGCTGTAAGTGCCATGGATGTTTCAGTACAGGCACAGGTTTTGAATCTGCTTAAGGAGTTGCAGGGTAAACGTAGTCTTACTTATATATTTATTAGCCATGATCTAAGTGTGGTGAAGTTTATGGCCGACACTATTGCTGTGATGCGTGAAGGCAAAATCGTTGAGCAGGGAGAGGCTGAGGATGTTTATGCTAATCCGACTGATGAATACACCAAGAATCTTATAGCTGCCGTACCGCGAGACAGCACAGAGTTTATTCGTAGTCGAAAGGCTTGACGGGCTACTCGCCTTCTTTGGGAGTAGTGGCGGGGGAAGGCGCGTTTGATGTGTTTGTTGGGGCTACGGGGTTTTGTAGTTCGGATGGTTTCTCGGTGGCAGGAACCTGTGGGAAATTTTGGCCATTTGCAGGAGAGGGGGTAGTTTGAGTGTCTGACTCTTCATTTTGTCCGAGTGTTTCACTTAGATTTTTTGGCGTCATGAAAGGCATGGATAAGAAAAGGCACAAGAATAGGAAAATTCCCGCATTCCACTTAGTAAGTTTAGTCAGGACATTTCCTGCACCCGCCCCAAAGAGCGCGTCAGTGGTCCCTCCGCCAAAGGCTGTGCCAAGCCCAGCTTCTTTCTTAGGCAGTTGCACCAGCACTAACAGGACTAAGAAAAGGGAGTTAAGAAACAGAATTACTGTGAAAAAGGGTTTAAGGAACAGTAATAAAGAGGCAAGATTGTCGATTAAAGCTTCCATAATTATATTCAGTTGCGAGTGCTGTTGATTATGTCAGAAAATCCCCGAGATTCAAGGCTAGCTCCTCCAACCAGTGCTCCATCTATATCCGGTTGGCTTAATAGTTCCTGTGCATTTTCGGATTTGACACTTCCACCATATTGAATCCGTACGGTTTGAGCGGTTTCTGGTCCGTGTATTTTTGCGATTTCGCCTCGAATATAGGCATGAACTTCCTGTGCCTGCTCAGAACTAGCTGTTTTTCCTGTGCCAATGGCCCAGACGGGTTCATAAGCGATTATGGTGTCCTTGATCTGATCGGCCTTTAATCCGGACAGGCTACCTGCAATCTGTTCACCAACGACTGATTCAGTGTCATTTGCCTCCCGTTGTTCAAGGGTTTCACCCACGCACACGATTGGTTTAAGATCTGCCGCTAAAGCAGCCTTGGCTTTGGTATTGATCAAGGCATTGGTCTCTTTTTGGTACTCGCGGCGTTCAGAGTGGCCTAAAATGACATAATGTACTCGAAGATCGCGCAGCATGCCGGCGTTGATTTCACCGGTGAATGCTCCGTAACCCTTCTCACTCATATTCTGTGCACCTACCTTAATGAGGCTATTTTTTAGCAGCTTAGATACCGCATCTAGAGCAGTGAACGGAGGGCAAACCACCACATCCACCTCAGTTTGAGCGCCGAGATCTCGATCTAATGTTGCTACCAAGTCCGTGGCTTCAGTCACGGTCTTATTCATTTTCCAGTTTCCTGCAATGATCAGTTTACGTTCTTTATTCATGTAAAATTTACTTCTCGGTAAGAGCTGATACTCCGGGTAGCTCCTTGCCTTCGAGGAATTCCAGGCTGGCACCGCCACCTGTACTCATAAATGTAACTTGGTCACTAATCCCCGCCGAGTTTAGTGCTTTCACACTATCGCCACCTCCGATGATGCTCTTTGCGCCATTAGCTGTTGCTTCACACACGGCCTTGGCTACAGAAAAAGTTCCTTCGGCGAAGCGTGGATCCTCAAAGATGCCCATAGGGCCATTCCACAAAATCGTTTTTGCCTCTTTAATAACCGCGTTGAAGCTTTCGGCAGATTTTGGCCCGATGTCCACACCTTCCAATTCATCAGGAATATTTTCGTTATTGTTAACGCGGTGATTACCGAAGGCGAATTTGCCATCTACTTCTGATGGTTCAGCGACTACATTGTCTGTGGGAAGTAGGAAATTGACTTTCTTCTCGGCAGCTTTATTAAGTGCAGATTGAGCGATGTTAATCATGTCCGGTTCTACCAGGGATTTTCCCACAGATAATCCATTTGCCAGTTTGAAAGTGTAAGCCATGGCACCACCGATTAAGATGGCATCAGCTTTCTCCAGTAGGCGGTCGATTACCTTGATTTTGTCAGATACCTTGGCTCCACCAAGGATTACAACAAACGGTCTTTCAGGGTTTTCAAGTTCGTCCCCTAAAAACTGAAGTTCACGCTCCATTAATAAGCCTGCGGCACACTGTCCACCCCGAGCAGTTATTACTCTCGCAATACCATCAGTAGAGGCATGTGCGCGGTGTGCGGCGCCAAATGCGTCGTTCACATAGATGTCAACATGAGTAGCAAGTTGCTCTGCAAACTCTGGGTCATTGGCCTCTTCTTCAGCGTGATAACGAACGTTTTCTAGGAGGAGTAAATTTCCATCTTTTAGCTGTTTTATAGCTTTTTCAGCTGAATCACCTATGCATTCATCGCAGAAGTCTACTTTTTGACCGATTAATTCAGCGAGTTTCTCTGCGACAGGACGCAGGCTCATGGATTCATCCCGTTTACCTTTGGGTCGACCCAGATGTGCGGCTAAAATAACTTTGGCCCCTTTCTCAATCATTACCCTAATTGTTGGTAGGGTTGCACAGATACGGGTATCGTCATTAATAACCATCAATCCATCTTGTTCAGCCATTGGGACGTTAAAGTCTACTCGGGTAAACACCCGTTTACCCTGTAATTCCAAATCTTTGACGGTGAGTTTTGCCATAAGAGGGGCGCGGAGAATAGCCTAGGGGGTAGGGCTGTGAAAGCAGAAAACAGCGAAGTACCGACTTAATTCCGAGTTTTTAGGTAATTTAGAGCATTTACAAAGTCTTCTGGAAGAGGTGCTTCAATTTTTATTTTTTTCTGAGATATTGGATGGATAAAGCTGAGAGCCTTTGCGTGAAGCATTTGACGTGGAGCTTGATAGCCGGTCCTTTGGGCGAAAGTGCGCGTGTGTTTGTTTGCATAAACAGAATCCCCGATTAAAGGGGATTCCAAATGTTGTAGATGTACTCGAATTTGATGAGTGCGACCTGTATGCAAAATAGCTTCAACCAGTGAAGATTCATTTAAAATCTCCAGGATCTGGAAATCGGTATGTGATGGTCGTCCATTTTTGATAACCGACATCTTTTTACGTTGCACTGGATGTCTTCCAATAGGTGCCTTCACGGTTATTTGCTGCTTGGGTAATCGCCCGCACACTAGCGCCTGATAAGTCTTGGTGGTTTCACGTTTTGCAAACTGAGCAGAAAGCGCAAGGTGCGTTGAATCATTCTTAGCGACGATCAGACATCCGCTGGTATCTTTATCCAGCCGGTGAACTATTCCTGGACGGGCTACGCCACCTACCCCACTTAATTGCCCGTGACAATAATGAAGAAGGGCGTTTACTAGAGTTCCCTGTTTATGGCCCGCGGCTGGATGAACCACAAGGCCTGGGGGGTTGTTGATTACCAGTAGATGTTGATCTTCAAAAAGTAGGTCTAGAGGAATGTTTTGGGCAATTGCTTCAGCTGGCTCGGGCTGTGGCCAGACAATAACTATTTCTTCCCCAAGACGCGGTTGATGGGTGGGTTTTACTTTTTGTCCATTCACAAGGACATCCCCATTCTGAATAAATCTTTGAAAGGTGGCGCGGGATGTGTCCGAAAACTCTTTCTGTAGAAATTTATCCAACCGTGTTTTGGGCTGTGAAATGTTTACCAGTAGTTTTTCACTACGGATCATGAGAGTTTATCGGCCTCTTTAGAGATGACCGGTTCAAGTTTCTCTCGGCTGGATAGTAAACGACACAACACAACTCCGCTTATAAGTAAGATTAAACTAATTCCCTGGCCAGAGGTAAGTGTTCCAAACCAAAGATGACCACGACCGTCAGCTCGTAAAAACTCCACGCCAAAACGTAGGATGGCATAGCCTATTAGATAGTAGGCAATTACTTGTCCATTAAATTTGCGGCTGCGAAATATCCAGGCCAAGGTTCCATAGAGGGTCAGGTTTAGCAGGCTTTCATAAATTTGAGTTGGGTGTATATGATCAGGGTGGGTTCCGTGGTTTTCAGGAAATTGAACTGCCCAGGGCAAATCACATTTTTGGCCGTAGCAACAACCCGTCATAAAGCAGCCAATGCGTCCGAAGACATGGCCTAGAGCAAAACTCGGAGCCAAACTGTCAAATGTTGGCCAAAGCGGCATTTTTGTTTGTCGGGTGAATAGAAAAATAGCAATAAAAGTGCCAATCATGGCACCGTGAAAAACCATGCCGGACCTTTGAAGAAATAATTCTTTGATGGATTGTTGTTCGCCCCAGTGGTTGATAACAAAAAGTAATTTCGCTCCGGCAATCCCTCCAATGAACATCCATAGCATTAGATTGGAAATATCCTCGGCGTTCAGCCCTATTTTCACCCCTCTCCTGCCTGCAGTCCACATGCCGATCATAAAACCCGCGGCCAGCATAATGCCGTACCAATGAACTGTGACTCCGCCGATGTCGAAGGCAACTGGATGCATCGCTGCACGTTAGCCGTGAGGGATTACTGAGGCAAGCCCTGCTTATTTGTCTTTTGATAGACGCTAAATTACGATACCCACGTGTTGTGTCATCGGTGGCAGAACAGATACGAAATAGGGCAAAAGTGGATTTGTCACTACCTGAAGGGGTTGCTCCCGCAGAAGAGTTGGCTCGATTTAAGCGATATTTGAAGAACGAGTCAGCTCTGTTGAAGGATATGCACCGGAGTGGCGGGCTGGGTAGGGAGGTGTGTTTTGCCCGCGCAGTAGTTATTGATTCAATTATTGAGCATCTTTTTGAGGCTGCTCTTCAAATTGCTACGACTAAAAATTTCCGCAAGCGACCCGTAATGACGGTGGTAGCTGTTGGTGGATATGGCCGAGCTGAGCTTAATCCTCAAAGCGATATCGATATTCAGTTTTTATGTGAGGATCGTCTGCTTAGTGGAAAAAATCCTGATGAATATCTGCAGAATGTAATTGATGTAGTTCTCTATTCTCTTTGGGATTTAGGCCTGAAGATTGGTCATTCGGTTAGACGGGTGAGCGATTGCGTGAAAGAGGCAAACAAGGATATGCAATCAAAAACCGCTTTGATTGAATCACGTTTGGTCGCTGGGGACAATATCCTGTTTGAAGAAATGAAAAGGCAAGTGCAGGCCAGGTGTGTTGATTTGCATATTGAAGAATATTTGGCCATGCGCATTGAAGATCAGTCTGCGCGTCGTGAGAAGTTTGGAGGATCAGTCACAATGCAGGAGCCTAATGTTAAGAATGGTTGCGGGGGCTTGAGGGATTACCAAAATTTAAAATGGATGATGCATTTTAAGTGTGGTGTCCATCTTATCGAGGATCTGGAAACAGAAGGGCAGATTAGCAAACCAGATGCAGAAAAGCTTGAGGCTGCGTATTCGTTTCTTTTAAGGGCAAGAACCGAGTTACACTACCAGCTTGAACGTGCCGCCGATGTCTTAATTAAGGCGGTTCAGCCGAAGGTAGCCTGGCGTTTAGGTTATACCAATCGTTCTCCGGCAAAACGATTGGAGGCATTCATGGGCGATTACTATCGG
>MDSZ01229884.1_pt1 | contig 11502 bp, 3 predicted proteins | sample 811201 | NCBI WGS metagenome assembly MDSZ01 (sample SAMN05326647, study PRJNA326480) | marine metagenome | isolation source: seawater | place: Indian Ocean: North | collected 2010 | reverse complement strand
TTTACCTTAACCTAATACTTTTTGTAGTAAAGCATATAGTTTTTGCTCGGAAATCCCCATTAATTGTCAATAGTATACCAATGATATAATGATGCTACCGTTGCGTCCAACATATCGTAGTTTCTTTTATCATAATTTTTTCTACTATTATAGACGATAAATTCATTTAAATCAATCTTTTTTTCAAGTTGTTCACGTACAAATGTTTTACTATCAACTCCTTGTTCACGACTTTTTCCAAATACTGCTTTACGAAGAGAAGACACATTAACGTGTTCTACATCCATTTCATATAACGCCTCAATTACATAACTAATTACTGCGTTACACTTTGAAAGTTTTACAATAGTTTGTTGACTTGTTCTTCCTCCACCAAATCCACTTAAAGTATCTTCTACGATAATTTCAGATGGTTCAAAATTCAACTTATCAAGTTCATTAGCAACTTTATGTGCTTTTTGTTTAATACTGTTCTCTTTGCGAATATCTATATATCCTGCATTAATTATTTTTTCTTTAGAACTAGATACACAATAACCAACAACCGTAGAACTAATATCCAATCCCAAACAATAGGATTTATTTTGCATAACTTATATGTTATGCTTTTTAGACTAAAAAGGCAAGTGATTTATTCGTATCCACCACCACCGCCATTTTTGCTGGCGTTATCACGTGTTTGTGCTCCTCCAGCACGAGAATTTGTACTACGACCACCAAGTCCTTTCATTGTAGTACCATACTTTTTTGGATCTTTTAGTCCTTGTGTGAACCAACTTGCCATTGCTAAATTTGCGACTTCATCTTTATTTGCACCATAATCGTGATCAGTCATAGGTACACGAAATGTAGTAAATCCTTTAATCTCAACTGACCCTTTTTGTTTAGGTGCTTGTGTTCCACGACCCTCACCACCTGCTACATTTTCACTACCAAGATTTTTACCAGTAGAATTTCTTCTATTTCCACGTCCAAATCCAAAGAAACTTTGACCACCCTCTGAACGATTTATTTCTCCTTTACCGATTTGAGTGTTAAGTCCAGGTGATTTTGCTCCTGCTGGTAGATTACCACCACCAAAGGCGGTGAAAATTGATCCAGCGGCATCTGCGTATAAATCTTCTAATCCTTTTCCGTGGTCAATAGACCATCGTCCACTTGAATTATTAAGTGTTTTTGCACGTGCTTCTTGTGTTTTTGAATCTAAACTCATTTTTTTTGTCTCCGATTATTGGTTGTTATTCATAAATATTAAGTAACTTTGCTTAATTATCAAATTTTATTAAAAAGTTTATCGGATAGTTCGGAAGTATTTTTACAGGTTTACCTAATTTCGCAACCATTGCTAGTTCTAACCCACTATATAATCCGATTGTCGTTGCGTACGGTGCAAGATAACTACCCGTTGAATCTTTTTTATCGTTCTCAGAAAAGTCTTGAAAATCTTTTAGTATTTCTTTTCCTAAGTTCTTACCAGTCTTTTCATCTAAATACTCTACGATGCTTTTTGAATCAAATCTTGATTCATCTTTAAATCTATTGGTAAGGTTTCTTGTAAGATTAGTACCACGTCTTCCAATGAAATATCTAAGTAGCAAATTAGCATCTATTTCATCCGTTTTTCCATCCCCATTTATATCAAATTCACCTGCTTCATATTTTGTTCTAAGATTACTCACGATTTGTTCGTGCATTGGACGATTTTCTATTATATTTGAACTAAAAAATAAATCCATCAGTAAAACATCCTCTGATTCTGTCATTAAGACATCTTGCTTAGGCCATTTGTTTTTGTCAGACAACTTAATTGATGTTTCATTCTCAATAATTTCATCGTCTGTTATTTCTATATCACCCACTTCACCCATTATATATTTAAAAATATAGGCTGCATCGACAATGTCAAATTTTCCGTCTTGATTGATATCAAAGTCTATACTTCCAGATTTAACTGATGTTGGATTTGTACTGAAATTAAATTCGTGAGGTTCTACTCTACACAAAATTTCATTTTCGTATAATGTGTGCATTGATTTAAATTCCAGTTCAAATCCAGATACACCACTGTTACTTAAAACTTTAGAGAAGTATCCACTTCTATCAGTCAAAGCAATTACCCCATTTTTGTAAAAAATATTTCCTATATAATGCTTTTTATTATCTCGGATTGCTGAGTGATCGTATGATATAATTGATCCAACCAAGTTTTTACTAAGTTGACTTATATGAGACGGATGAATTGTATTATATTCAATAAATATTTTTTCTGATGTTCCGAATGATACCACAGAGTTTCCACCGAATGTAACTATTTCATCAATGTTAAAATTTCCTAACACAGGTGATCCAACACAAATAAAATTCTTGCTTAAACTTACAGAATATCCATATTGTTTTTTACATGAATATTTTGTTTTATTTGTTTTCATTCTTTTTAGTTTATTACACCTTTGTGAAGAATTATCTATTGAATAATAATAAACATAACCGTTTACCGCAGACTTTATTGAATCATAAACAAAAATTAACGTACTATCAAATACGGCATCTGGTAAAAGATTTACATGAATATGAACTTGGTTTCCTACAATTTTTGTTGCATCTCTATAAACCCCCCATGTCAGAGAATTATTGACTCCAGTTGTATCGTTGTTTGAAAACACTTCAATATGTTGATCGCTAAGTTTTCCTACACCTCTATTAAACTCCATAGGCAAATCTTCAGGTGATGATTCATTTGATAATATAAAGTTAATATCTATATTTTCATTAAAATCCTTAAAAACATCACTCAAAAGAAATCCTGTGTTTATGTGAGGTTTCCATTTCATTCTATACTTTTTTATATCTTCTTCAGATAAATTAAAAGATTTGTCAGTCTCACCTATGACTGAATTATTGTACTTTCTTTGATTTACATAATCAAGTGCAATTTTTGTAATAACTTGTAAATTTCGTGGTGAAAGTTTTTCGTGATACTTAGGACGGATAATTTCAAAAAAGTCACCAAGCAGATGGTTATACCCAAGTTTTAAACTCCACGATTTTAAGACCTCGTAGTCTTTCAATTTATATATTTCAAGAGTTTTAGTCAATAATGAAAAGTTTAAAGATATTGGATTTACTGAGTCTAATTCGTAAATAAAAGGTAACATTCCCATGTTTACCGTTGTACTTTTCCATCTATTTAAAATAGAAGAATCAATCTTTTTTCTAGAATTGGCACTGTATAGATAAAATATTTTTTCAATGAGTTCAGAAGTTAATGTCAGTGGTGAAACAGACTCAAGTTGTTGAATTAGTGTGACATAAGCAACATAATTTGTTGATATTGTTTTTTGTACTCGTTCACTCCACTCGTTTTTTAAAGTTTGATCTACCACACTATAAACTCTAATAGCATCATTAAATTTTTCTTCAGTAAATAAATCAAACTTACTTAGATTGTTAATTGTTTCGTAAGTATCTAAAACCTTGTTCCATGTATCGGGTATTTCATATTCCACAGATATATTTGGTTTGTCTGTTAATAACCAACACCCTCTTAATTTTTCGTAATAAATTGACCAGTTGTTTTTATTCATATAAACTTGATTTAGATTGTCTAAATCTATTTCACATCCAGATTCTACACTTATAGGTGATTTTATTAATCTGTATACTCCGTTTATATCTTCAACAAACTCTCCACTTAAATTTGATATTCGTAAAGTTTCTCTACCCGTATCAATGAAACCGGCACTTATTGTAATCTCGTTGAGCAATAATGTATTTACATCTAAATCATCAATTTTTATTTTTACAACTGCATCACCAATTTCACTATTCAAATCTATTGTGTAATCTGTAATCAATGCTTCAGTTGTGTTGTATGTTTCATCTTTAAATTTAGATGCTCCAAATTCTAAATCCTCAATCTCTAATTTTTTTGCCCCATTTACATCATTTAGACTTATATTTGACATTTCATAGGAATGTCCGCCTACTAAAAAACTGCTTCCTAGTATAGACACTGAATTTCCAAAACCAGAACTAAACTCATTTTCTACATCTTCTTCTCCGTATATTTTTTCTAAAAATTCTATACTTGATTCATTTACTTTGTATACAAACGCACTTCCGGCAGAACACGCAGTTCTTTCATCTAAATAGTAGACTCTATCTGATGGATTCCCTATTACTAAATAATTATCAGAAGCATCTATACTTTTGCCAAATTCGGATTTTATGTTATTTGAATATGAATAAGTTTTTTTGACTAGATTAACACGATCATCTAAGTCGTAAAAAAATGGATTATTATACATTTCTATTCTTGATTCAGAACCAAGTGTGGGTTGTCCAGAATTGTCTAAAAACAGAATGTAGAGTTGGTGCAGTCCTCTTGAAATTGTATCTTTATTTATTTTTACTTTACAATTTTCAAGTTCTGGTGAATGTTGAATTAAAGGTTTATTAAGTCTTGGGGAAATTTTTTCACTTAGATCAAGTAATGTATAATCAGTACCCGATTCAGTACCATCAAACAAAAATTCGTAAAATATCTTTGTTTTATCATTTGTAATCATGCTTAATCTAACCACTTCACCATTTAATGATTTATTTGATTTTATTTCTGCGATTAATCTATTTTTATCATATTCATATTCTGTGTCATGGTTTGAATAGATTCGCATTATATGCGTAGTCTGGTCTTCTAAATTTTTCCTAATTGTAGGATAATAAAAACTAACACCTTCTCGCACATTTACCCAATCTATTTCTAATTCATTCTCTAAATTTGTTTCTTCTTTATATAAAGAGTCACCCTCTCGTCTTTTATAAAATGTTATCTTTCCGTCAGACTGAAGTATATCGTCTTCAAGTTTAATTTTATTCGTATTAGATTCTCCATATTCAGAAGGAAGTAGTCCAAATGACTTGATTTTATCTAGTGACTTACTTGTTTGATATGTTATTTTTTGGGCAAGTACTTTATCAACTTTTTTAAATTTTTTACTCCGTAATTTACTACTCTTATGTTTTTTAATTACCTTGGAATATTTTCGTTCAATGTGTTTTGACGCTTCGATTTTTTCTAAAAGATTATTTTCACTGAGTTCATTAAGTGTGTAATGATTACCAGATAGAGAACCATTGTAAATAAATTCGTAATAAAATTCATCATCATTCTGTGAACCTGTATTAAATGTAAGTCTTACTACATTTCCGTTTAGTGTATCTTCGGCACATATTTCAGCAAGTATTTTAATTGGATCATAATTGCCTTTTTTATCCTTTGCACCGTTAGCATATATAGTCATAAAACTTGCTTCTTTACCAGAAGTAACACTTGGATAAGAAAATGATACATTTTCTCTGAAATTCTTCCATCCAATTGAAATTTCGTTTTTGTCTTTATTTTGAACAAATGCAGGTTGATTTTTGTCTTTTGTGAAAAACTTTGCATTATTAGAATTTAAAAGATAGTCTTCAAACTCAATGCTAGATAGTGACACATAAGTTCCTTGGTTTGCCTTTAGTGTACATTCGTACTCTTTAATTTCCTTTAACTCATTTAGAGTGTAGTGCGTACCCTCAGCTGAACCATCAAATAGAAAATCATAAAAGTATTCATTTCCATTTACAAAGCCTGTGTTAAATGTAAGTCTTACTTTTTGTCCGTTTAAAGTTTCTTGTGCTTCAATTTCAGCAAGTATCTGCGTGGGATTGTATGTCCCATCATCCATTATTGCATCATTAGAATATATTGACATAAATGAAGGCTTTGTTCCAGCAGATACACTTGGGTATGAAAATGAAACATTTTCTCTAAAGTTCTTCCAAGACAATGGCATAATATTGTCACCACTCCAAGGTTCATTATATGGAATAGAATTCTCTGACCTTGAGTACAGTTTTGCGTTCTGCTTATTATCTAAAGAATCTACAAAGTCTTCATTTGCAATTGATACATAACCTCCTAAATTTGGTGGAAGTGTATTATCGAAATCTAAAGTATCTTTAAGTTCACTTATTGTATAATGTGTACCCTCTATTGAACCACGATAAACAAAATCATAATAATATTCGTCTCCACCTTTAAATCCGGTGTTAAAAGTAAGACGCACTCTTTGACCATCAAGAGTTTCTTGAGCCCCCACTTCTGCTACCATGAACTTGGGATCATACGAACCGTCTTTTTGTTTTGCTCCATCTCTATATATTGCCATAAACGAAGGATGATTACCTTTTTTTACAGATGGGTATGAGAAAGAAACATTTTCTCTAAAGTTTTTCCAAGATAATGTAATCGAATCATCGTCTGTGTAAGGGTGGACATAAGAAAGACCTCCAAGTTTCTTACTGTAAAATGTAGCATCTGCGTCATCGTAGTTTTGGTAAATATTTTTTAACGATATGCTTTCTCCCAAATTTGCAGGTAAAGTACATTCGTAGTCAAAAGATTTTTTAAGTTCATTTAATGTAAAGTGAGTTCCCTCAATTGAACCATTGTATTTAAACTCATAATAATAAGATGTATCATTTTTACAATTATCTGCATTTACGATAAGTCTTACAAGTTCACCATTTAATGTATCACTTGCTCCTATTTCAGCCAGAATATATATTGGATCGTATTTACCATTCTCTTGCTTTGCTTCGTTTGAATAGATAGTCATAAAACTAGGTAAAGTACCTGCTTTTATATTTGGATATGAAAATGAAACATTTTCTCTAAAGTTTTTCCAAGAAATTGCGATTGATGAGTCTGATGAAAACGGCTCTACATATGAAAGTTGCTCATTACTCTTTGAATAAAATTTTGGTATGCGACAATTTTTCATTATATTGAGATTTTCATAATCTCTTATATATCTTATTTCACCAGAGTTAGTTTTTGTTTCCGCATAATTTGGTATTAATTCTGTTCGCAACTCATTTAATGTGTAGTGTGTACCCTCAACTGAACCACGATAAATAAATTCATAATAGTATTCATCTCCATTTACAAATCCTGTGTTAAATGTAAGTCTTACTTTTTGTCCGTTTAAAGTTTCTTGTGCTCCAATTTCAGCAAGTGTATGAAGTGGATCATAAGTTCCGTCTTCATTTTTTGCATCATTAGCATATATTGTCATAAAAGATGGATAACTTCCTTTTTCGACTGCTGGATATGAAAATGAAACATTTTCTCTAAAGTTTTTCCATGATAAAGCAATTGTATTTTCATCCACCCAAGGTTCAACATACGATAACTGATTTTTTTCTTTAGAAAAGAATTTTGAAAACTTTTTATTTTCAAGTGAATCGGAGAAGTCTTCCTCATTTAAAGAAACAGATACTCCTGAATTTGGTGGTAATGTGCAATCATACTCAATAATATCTTTTAACTCACTTAAAGTATAATGAGTTCCTTCTATTGATCCTTTGTATATGAAATCATAATAGTATTCAGATTTTTTTCCAGTATTTATTGTCAATCTCACTTTAATACCATTTAAAGTTTCTTGTGCTCCAATTTCAGCCAATAGGTGTATAGGATCATACGATCCATTTTTCTTTTTAGCTTCATCTGCATAAATTGCCATAAAAGATGGGTGTGTTCCAACACTTACATTTGGATATGAAAAAGACACATTTTCTCTAAAGTTCTTCCATGATATTGCCAAAGTATTTTCATCACTCCAAGGTTGATGATAAGAATCAGAGTTTTCATGTTTAGAGAAGAATAAAGCATTTGATTTATTTTTAAGTGAATCATTAAATTTTAAATCACGTATTGATACAGAAGAACCTTGATTTGGTCTTAATGTACAATCATAGTCATTTAAGTTTTTTAACTCACTTAAAGTGTAATGTGTACCTTGCTCTGAACCCATGTATAAGAATTCATAATAATATTCGGAATCTCCCATTCCACTGTTAAAAACAAGTCTAACAGTTTGCTTATCTAAAGTTTCTTGGCCATCAATCTCGGCAATAAGATAGGTTCTGTCAAATGTTCCGTCAGATTTTTTTGCTTCATCAAAATAAATTGACATTTTGTTGGAAAAATTTCCTTTAGGGACATTTGTAAATGCAAAAGATATATTTTCCCTAACCAACCACGAAATTTTCATTTCGTCATCCGTTGCTTCATTAAATCTATTTGCGAAAGGTCCTTTTGTATAAAATTTTACTCCATCAATTGTGGTTACCTCTCCATAGTTTGCAGGTAAATGAGATGCTGATTTATTTTTTATTTTTTTAAAACTTGATGTGTATTTAAAAGTTTTAAGATCAACGCAACTTGAATCACACTTATTTACTCGTATACCTGAAGATATTTCGTTATCGGCATTTAAAATCGGAGTATCAAAACTATAAATCCAAGAACCATAGTCATTTCTGTTTGGACAAACTTCTATTTCAAAAAATGAATCAAAATGATTTATTTGAATTGACTGAACAACTGTTCCATCAATTTTTTTGTCAGAAGCATGACCAACTAGTTTGGAGTCTGTTATTGTATTTTTTAGTTCCCACACTTCACAACCATACTCGTTTGTTGTTTTTAAAAACATATAAGTTCGTGGGGTGTCATTTGAAAAGGTTGAAACATATAGTTTATTTGACTTAAGCACAACATTTTCTCCAAATTGCTTAATTTTTGTATTTGGTGTTTTTATTGTTCCTACTAAATCATATGTAGTATCACCTATTGCATAGTCAGGTGTTTTTGAATATTCTACTAGTGGAAAATTACTAGCATCTCCAAATGAATTAAGTGACATATCAGAAAACAAACCAATTTGCTCTTTTTCACAATCGGTTTCATCGGAAAATAATTCTATATTTTCTGCCCCTCCACTTACATTTTGTATTTTCCAACGATATGCCCATTTGTTTTCTATATTCTGTTCATGTTGCGGATTTGGAATATACAAATCTCTTCGTTCATCCATGTAATAACCAGGCCATGATGATTTTTGAAAATACTTTTCGGTCTCAGCAAACTTACATCTCACAGATGGGTGTGTGTTTTTACTCCACACTTTCTGTTTATACCAAGGTTGATCTAATTCATCACAATCTTCTTCACCTGAATTGTATAAATAATTAAAAGGTTCTATTTCACTAAAGTCTTCTTTAGTTGGTATATTTTCTAAATATTCTGTTTCAGTTATTACACCAGTATCTCTAAGTTCCTTAAGATCATCAATTATTTTATTTATTTTTAATGATACAACAGTATCTCTTTTTTTAAGATACAAAAGGTAGGGTTCGTTATTTTGTTTTGGTAACCCTTCGTATCTTTTTAAAACATCATCGTATTGATAAGAGTCATAAACACTTGATGTTTTGATCCAAGGATGCTCTATTGTTCTTTTTGTCTTTTTAAATAAATACACACACCCATTTCCATTATCAAAGTTTGGTGAACCTACGGCAATGTAATCTCCATCTACACAAACTGACTCTCCAAATTTAGAATCAGGTGTTCCCTCAAAAACATTAATGATCCCCCAATTCTCTTTTCCTCCTTTGTTTTTTTCGTAAACAAATATGTGTCCTGTTGGTTGGTCTGTATTTTTTCCGTTAATATGCGACATAGGTGAGCCGATAGCACAAATAGTATCATTAATTGAAACTGATTTTCCGAATTCATCATTTATTGTAGTATGTTCATTTGATATAATATCACCAATTTCTGATAGTATAAACTGACAGTTATCATTTCTATTTTCATGTGCCAATCCATTTTGTGTAAATGGACAATAAAAGTTTTTTACCAAATCATGCTTTTTAGTTTCACTATTGTACTTATGCAAAGAAGCACGACCTGACTGATTTTCGGATGGAGATGTTGATAAAGTTGGTGCACCTGCAATTAAGAAATCTCCATGAGTATCAACGGCATATCCATACGACAAATCTGTATAGTCAATATTTAGTTTATTATCGTCAGATGTTGTTTCTGAAATTGAACTAAAAAATGAATTTAGGTTTAACTCAGCTACACTATTAAATGTATCAGAACCGACAACAAGATTTGTATTTCCATCGTCAACAATCTCAATAAAGTCAAATTCAGAACTATGATCCGTAATTTTAAGTGTACCTGGTTTTATTTTTTCTCCAAATACGTTGGATGGAACTTCTAAAACAGTTACCTCGTCTTTTAAAATTCTTCTCTCACTTCTTTTGTCATTTTCTATTGTGTTAGAGTTAAAATTTAATGATGAATAAATTCCTGTTTCACTTCCAAATATATTTAATGGATTTTTGTAGTATTGATCTAATTCTTTATCCCCAACTGCCCCATATTCATTGTAGAATAAATGCTTTATGCTATTATATACAACTCGTTGATACGATCCATCATAGTTAATAGGTTCGTTGGTTTCATTAAAATATTTACTATCTTTTGAGAAAAAAGTTCCTTGAACTTTTTTTCCAAATCTCATATTTAGATTAAACTCAGAATCGTTTTGCTCTGTTGATAGTTTATTGACTGGCGAAGAAAACAAAGGTATATTATCACCTTGTTCTAATATAATATTACTTCCTGCATTAAGTGTACTATAATTCCACTTTTTGTTGGTATTAAATCGTGTTACCGATTTATTTGATAATTTCAATACTTTTATCACAATATATAAATATATTTATAGTAAAATATTTATACGTAATCTTTAGAAGTCTAGTTTTACTTTTATTAATGTTTCTGTATCAAAACTTTTGAGAATAGGTACACTGCACTTTGCAACTGCAACTAATTCATTATTTTCGTTATATAAACCAACAGTTGTAATGTATGACTTTGGATCATCAATAAAATCTTCGTGTCTTAATCTACCAACCCAATAGTCTCTGTTTGGTCCTGCACCCTCTTCGTGTATTTGGGTTGCTTCTTTGCCACTATAAACAAAAGAAGGATTATTACTATAATTAAAATCTGTATTTTTTACTCTAATAAAGTAATGCTTAGATGGAACAAACTCAGTACTTCTTGCTTTAAATGATCCACCGAGTTTTATTGCTCTAAAAAGTTTCAAGAAATTTTGGTGATTTCGTTCTGTTCCATATTGCAAATCCAAAGAACCAACTTCATTTCCAGTATTTAAAATTGTTGGATCTTCAGTTCCGTACCAACTTAATTGACGACCTGCGTTGTTTTTTGCTGATGCTTCTTCTGACTCACCTCTGCTAATTAGTTCTTCTTCTATCTTACTACCAAAATGACAAGAAAGAGCAAATGGATTAAGTACCAAGATTCCTAAGTCAGGATAAGCAAAACCAAAACTTTCACCAGAACCCTCTCCCGAACCAACTGCATATCTTCTTTCATCAGACATTTCGTCCACAATCGATCCTGTTACAATTTGATAAACTTTACCAGTTGAAGGATTTCTTGCTGAATTTGTGACAAATCTACTGTCATCACGAAATGTTTCAGAGACAGTAATGTCGTTATGAGTTATTGTAAGTCTAAATTCCAAATTACCAGGATCAAACTTTTCTTTCAATTGAGATGAA
>MDSZ01004487.1_pt1 | contig 11503 bp, 11 predicted proteins | sample 811201 | NCBI WGS metagenome assembly MDSZ01 (sample SAMN05326647, study PRJNA326480) | marine metagenome | isolation source: seawater | place: Indian Ocean: North | collected 2010 | reverse complement strand
TCCTCTGTTTCATGCGCCATTGCTAAATAAACAATGGTTAGCACCATAAAAATAAAAGCTTGTAAGGCTAAAATCAAAATATGAAAAAGGGCCCATATTAAATGGAGACCCACCCCAAGTAAACCTATTGATATTGAGCTAAAAGTTAACATCAAAGCTATTAAAATAAAAATCATTTCACCGGCATATAAATTTCCAAAAAGACGCAAGCCTAATGATATTGGTTTAGCAATTAAGTTAACCCCCTCAAGGATTAAATTTACCGGTAATAAATATTTACCAAAAGGATGTAGGGTTAACTCTGCCAAGAAGCCCTTAAGACCTTTTATTTTAATGCTATAAAAAATGATCAACACAAACACAGCCAGGGCCATGCCAAGTGTTATGTTTGGGTCTGTGGTTGGAACCACTTTGAAATATTCAATTCCAGCACCTTTGGCTAATTCTGGAAGGTAATCAACCGGAACCAGGTCCATTAAATTCATAAGAAACACCCAAATCAAAACCGTTAATGCCATCGGCCCTATTAAATTGTTTTTAGCAGATGTAAAAATACTTTGAACATTATCATTAACAAACTCTATGCACATCTCTACAAAATTTTGTATGCCTGATGGTGCCTCTGTTGAAAGTTTGGGAATGCCAAGTCGGAACAAACCAATAAAAACCAACCCCAAAAAAACAGACCACCCCAATGAATCAATATGAAAGGCCCAAAAACCCATTTCATTTGCATAATGTGGGTCACAGGTCCACCCATGACTTTCGGTTTTTCCACATATTAAATTGGTTAGATGGTGTTGAATATATTCTGCGCTTGTTAGTTCTCCGTGTGATTCTACAGCCATCTTAACTTACGGTTGGTTTTGGGTTAAAAGTTGTGTTTAAGTATACAAGGAGAAAGACTGCAATGAGAGTGTTTTCTGGAATATATAGCAAAGAAATTATTGAAAAAGATATAAAAATTGTCCACCTTAAAACAAAGGCCAGATACAAATTTATTATTGCGCTTTTTGGTCTGCCTGATAGGTAAACAGCTCCCGATAGGGCTATTAAATAAAATATAAAAATTGGTTGAGAGGATATTGGAAATATCAAAAGAGATATTAATAATCCCACCAATGAAAGCCAGTTGTTTTTTAAAATATTAATGTTGATTCAAGTATGTTTTTACGGAGCAGATTATAAAAATTTATGCTCTTTAGAACAAGTTTAATTATTCTTTAATTTTAATAGTTTGCTTATGATTGCTTCCCTTTCATCTTTGGAAAAATAAGAAATAGATATTTTACCTTTTGCTGCAGACTGTTGTTCTATTTGGGTTTTGTGGCCGATGTTTTCTGAGATCTCCTCCTCAATATTTTGAAGGTCTCTATTTTTTGTTGTGGTTCGTTTTTTTGTTTTGTTTGATCTGGTGGAAGATGCGGTATCTTTCACTGTCATCCCAAGAGATACTATTTTTTTTGCAAGCTCTTCTGCTTCATTTGGCTCCATGGAAGCAAGAATTTTTGCATGCCCTTTTTCTAAATCACCAGAGTACAAAAGGTCGACAATAGATGGGGGTAGGTTAAGAAGCCTCATAGAATTAGCAATAGAGCTTCGAGCTTTTCCTGTTGCTTCAGCAATTTTATCTTGTGTTAGGGAAAACTCTTTTTTGAGCCTATCATAACCCCTAGCTTCCTCTATGGGGTTTAGGTCCTCGCGCTGAAGGTTCTCAATTAATGCCAACTCTAGAGAGGCCTGGTCCTCAGCCGAATCAACCATGCAGGGGGCTGTCAAAAGCCCTGCTTTTTTGGCGGCTCTTAACCTTCGTTCGCCGGCTATTAACTCAAAACCACCTGCTCCAGTTTCCCTGACCAGAATTGGTGAAAGGATGCCATGTTTAGCAATTGATTGTGATAGCTCATTTATTTTTTCTTCATCAAATGATTGTCTTGGTTGAAACCGATTGGGTTTTATTTGGTTGAGCTCTATTTCCTTAACTGATTGGCTGTTTGGGGTCGTAACATCTCCTAGTAATGCGTCCAACCCGGTGTTTAAAATTTTATCTGCCACCTTCGATTCTCCTGGTTAACTCACCTGCAAGAGCTAAATATGCTTTTGCGCCATAGGATGTCGGCATGTATTGGATGGCCGAAGTCCCATGGCTGGGCGCTTCAGCTAATTTAACATTTCTTGGTATGAGTGTGTTAAAAACAAGTGATGGAAAATGCCTCTCAAGCTCTTCTGAGACCTCTTTGGCTAAATTGTTTCTCATATCAACCATTGTTCTAATAATTCCAAACACTTTGTTATTTGTGAGGTTTTTGTTTTTAAGGGTGTTGATGGTGTTTATAAGAGAAGAGATGCCCTCAAGGGAGTAGTATTCGCACTGGAGGGGGATTAGTGTGGCGGTTGCCGCAAAAAGAGATTCAAGTGTTAGTTGGTTGAGTGATGGGGGTGTGTCTATAATCACAAACTCATAATCTAGTGGGTTTAGTTGTTTTTTAAGCTCTCCTTGTTTGTTTTCATTTCTAATATAAACCTCTAATGCTATAAGGTTTTCACCCCCAGGTATAACATCGTAACCGCTTGGGGACTTTAGTATCTGCTCTTTTATGTTTAAATTTTGGGAATATACCTGGAACAAGGTGTTTTGTTTTTTTGGGGTGCCGGCAGCGGTGCTTGCATTCCCTTGTGGATCTAAATCAATTAACAAAACTTTTCTCTTGGTTGCTGCTAAGGCCGCAGCCAGGTTTACTGCTGTGGTTGTTTTTCCAACACCCCCTTTTTGGTTGGCTATTGCAATTATATGTTTCATTTTTGCTTGATTTCTAAAATGTGTCGGTTTTGATTTGATGTTTCTATCTTATGGATAGTATAAGAGTATTTGTTATTGTCCAACCCAACAACCTCTTCTTGCACTTTTTCTTTTAACCCCTTCATTAAAATGAATTTTCCTTTTGGGTTTAAGAGATGTTGAGATATTTTAATAATTTTTGGTGTTGAGGCCAGGGCTCTAGCGGTGATGATGTCAAATTTTTTTGGGATTGATAGGTTTGGGTTAATGGCTGTATCTAAAACTTGGGCGTTTTTTAAACCCAGAGTGCGGATTATCTTTTTTATAAAGTAGGCTTTTTTTTTGTTTTTTTCTGCCATTGTGACCTCGTTCCATGGTTGAAAGATTGCTATTATTAAACCTGGCAGACCCGCGCCGCTTCCTATATCTAGAATTTTTTTATTCTTAGGGATGTGATCAAGAACGCTTTCACAATCTTTTACATCTAGTTTAATTATCTCTTCTTTTGTGTTGCGGCCTGAGATGTTGTGGGTTTTGTTAAATTTTAAAATCTCTTCAGCAAGGGTGTTTGTGTGTTCGTTGTTTTTGCTTTTTGTTTTAATGGTTTTAAGCTTTTTTTAGTAGTTGGTTTTTTTTAATGGTGATAGATATTAGGTTTATGGCAGCTGGCGTTACCCCCTCTAGCCTGCTTGCTTGTCCTAAAGATGTGGGTTTGTTTTTGGTTAACCTCTCTATAACCTCATTCGAAAGACCTTTAATTTTTGAATATTCTAGGTTGTTGGGGATTTTTATTTTTTCGTTTTTTTTGGAGCTTTCTACTTCTCTTTTTTGTTTTGCTATATACCCATTATATTTAATTTCATTTGACGCTCTTTTAAAAAAATTTTCGTGTTTATTGGGGACTTTAAGAAGTTTTTTAATTTCAGTTGGTTGAAGGTCTGTTCTTTTTAATAAATCCGCGCCTGTTGTTGGTTTTTGGTTTTGTGTTGTTTTGGTTTTTATTAGTTTGTTTAAAAAATGTTGGTATTGTTGTTCTTTTTCTTGGTAGTTGCTAAAAGTGGTTTTGTCTATTAAGCCTAAAAAGTGGCCTTTTTCTGTTAGTCTTTGACATGCGCTGTCTTGAGATAGCATAAGCCTATACTCTGCTCTGCTCGTGAACATCCTGTAGGGCTCTGTTACACCATTTAAGGTTAAATCATCTATTAAAACCCCTATATATGCTTCTCCTCTGTTAAAGATAACCTCTTCTTTTTTGTATATTGCTTGAGCTGCGTTTATTCCTGCAACCAGGCCTTGGGCGGAAGCCTCTTCATATCCCGTTGTTCCGTTTATTTGACCAGCAAGATAAAGGTTTTTTATAAATTTGGTTTCAAGAGATGGGTGAAGGGATCTTGGGTCTATAAAATCATACTCTACCGCATATCCATATTCCTCTATTTTACAGCTTTCAAGACCTTTGATGGATCTAACAAACTCTTCTTGAGCTTGTGTTGGTAGGCTGGTAGAAATCCCGTTAGGGTAAACAAGGTCTTTTTTCAACCCCTCTGGTTCTATAAATATTTGATGGCTGTCTTTCTCTGTGAATTTATTAATCTTATCTTCAATGGATGGGCAATACCTGGGTCCTATTCCAGAGATTTGACCAGAGTACATCGCTGAAAGGTGTGTGTTGTTTTTAATGATGTTGTGCGTGGTTTTGTTTGTTCTTGTTATATAGCAAACGGTTTGAGGGAGTTTGTTTTTTGGTGGTTTTAAAATCGACATGGGTGGGGGAGATTGGTCCCCTGGTTGCTCCTCCATCATGTTTAGGTCAATGCTTGAAAGTTTTATTCTGGGTGGCGTCCCTGTTTTTAGCCTTCCCATAGGCAGCTTAAGTTCATAAAGTCTTTTTGATAGGGGTATAGATGTCTCATCACCAACTCGACCGCCCGAGGTTTTTTCGTCCCCTTTGTACATAACCCCATTCAAAAAAGTTCCTGTGGTTAAAATGGTTTTTGTTGAGTTAATTTTTTCACCCGAACCTAGCTCCACCCCACAGGCAGAACCGTTTTTAACAATGATGTCTACAACCTCTCCTTCTTTTATGGTGATGTTTGTTTGAGATAGCAGGTCTTGAATGGCTTGTTTGTATTTGTCTCTATCACATTGAACCCGAAGGGCTTGAACTGCAAAACCTTTTCTGGTGTTTAGGGTCCTTGATTGAATGCCGGATAGGTCTGTTGCTTGTGCCATGATTCCACCCAATGCATCAACTTCTCTAACCAGGTGTGATTTCCCTAAACCTCCTATTGCTGGGTTACAAGACATCTGGCCTATAGCTGTTTTCTTGAAGGTAACCAAGCAACAGCTCAGCCCCTGTCTAAATACAGCATGGGCCGCCTCAGCACCTGCGTGACCCCCACCTATAACAATTACATCAAACATATATATAAGAATGTTATAACAACAATATATTATTGTTGTTATTATTAAGAAGTTTTTTGTTGTTGATAAAAGAGAAAGGTTTTTTGTTTAAGGGGGTTTGAGGGATTGATAACTTATGTAATTCAAACCCAATAAGCTGTATTAACTTTTCACATAAACTGTGGATAAAAAAAACAAAACTTTTAAACACAAAATACCCACATTTTATCTACTTCCCTATACAGAAATCTTTAAAAATATCACCAAGCAAATCATCTGAGTATTTAACACCCAAAAACTCATCAAACAGAGATCGCAACAAACGGAGATCTTCGGCCGCAAGATCAAAATCTCGTTCTTGGGAAATTTTTTTAATACAAGCATCAACAGTTATAAGAGCTTCTTTGAATAACAAAAGATGGCGCTCTCTAATTAAAAAGGTTTTCTTAGAATGTTTTTTATTTTTTTTAATAGAGTCCAAAATTAAATCCTTTAAATCTCGAACACCTTTACCTGATTTAGCTGACACAACACAATCATATGAAGATACTGGACTTTTCTTATCTGACTTATTAAACACCAACAAAAAATTTTTGTTTTTTAATATGGACCTAAACACCTCAGCGCGATCCTCTGTTAAGTGGTCCAAAACAACCACAACCAAATCCGACTCTTGCGCCTCACCACCCGACAGAGCAACCCCCTCAGCCTCAACCAAATCTTCGGTTTCTCTAACCCCGGCAGAATCTACCAGCTCCATATTTACACTGTTATAAAAAATCTCTGAATCTATAAGATCTCTTGTTGTGCCTGGAATATCTGAAACCAAAGCCCTTTCAAACCCAAGCATGCGATTAAACAGAGATGATTTTCCAGTGTTGGGAGGACCAAAAAACAACACTCTGTTTTTTGTTAGTTTTTTTGTTGAAACCAAAGAAGAGTCAACCAACCCCACCAAAGAAGATTTAATTTTTAAAAGCCTGTTATTTACATCTCCCTCAGAAAGAAAATCATACCCCTCTTCTGAAAAATCAACGCTCCCCTCTACAAAAACCCTTAAAGCGTCAACCTCCTCACCCAAACCAAAAATAATATCACTTAACTTACCTGAAACAGCCTCTAAAGAAAGAGCGCTCCTATCAACATCTTCTGACTGAATTAAATCTGCCACAGCCTCTGCCTCGTTTAAAGAAAGCTTTCCGTTCTCAAAAGCTAGTTTTGAAAACTCTCCAGGCCCCGCCTCCCTAAACCCAAGCCCCAAAAAAACACCTGTAAGCGACTTAATAACAGAAAGACCGCCATGACAAAAAACCTCCACAGAATCTTCTCCGGTATAACTACTAGGACCTGAATAAAAAACAACAGAACACCTATCAACCAACACACCACCCCAAACAACATCTCTAAGAAAAATTTTTCTATATTCAGAAACTGGTTTATTTAGAGCTTTGTTAAAAACCTCACAACACCCCTCACCAGAAAGCCTAAACACACCCAGTGCTGATTGAGCTACAGGGGTTGCAAGAGCAAAAATCAAAACTATACAGAGGGGTTTGTGGCGCCAAATTTTTTATACAACGCCCTTTGTTGAACAAGCGAGATAGCGCTGTTAGCCACCGAATATAAAACCAAACCAGCGGGCATTATTACAAAAATAACCGCTATCATCACAGGCATAAATTTCATAACCTGGGCCTGGGTGGGGTCCATCCCTGGTGGCTGGGGATTAAGCTGTTGGGTAAGATACATAAGACCAGCAAACACAACAGGCAATATAAACAAAGGATCAGGGGCTGATAAGTCCTGTATCCAAAAAAAGAAAGATTCATGCCTAAGCTCAACACTTTCCCTTAAACAAAAAAAGAAGGCAATAAAGACAGGCATTTGTAGCAAAAGAGGAAAACAACCCCCCGCTGGATTAATGCCTTCTTTTTTATAAAAAGCCATCATCTCTGTGCCCAATTTTGCCCTATCATCCTTGTACCGCTCTTGGATTTCTTTAAGCTTGGGGCCAGCAGTCCTCATTTTTGCCATACTAGAAAAACCTTTTGCAGAAACTGGCCAAAGCAACAATTTGATCAAAAAAGTTAACAAAACAATAGAAACGCCCCAGTTATTTACAAAATCATTGATTAGGCTCAACAGCATCATTAAGGGTTGGGCCAAAAACCAAAACCAACCCATATCAATTGTTAGTTCTAAATCAGGAGCCCTGGTCATTAAATCAGATCGAATTTTTGGGCCAAGAAAGATCCTGTGGTTGATGCCAGACCTAATTTCACTTGCTTTGGTCTCCCTTGACAAAGCGCCCATTACATATGTGTCCGACCCATTTGATGGGGGAAGCGCAATCAGGGTTTGGGCTCTATCCGCGGGCGTAAGAATCGCTGCCATAAAATATTTTTGAATAAAGGCAACCCAGCCTCCGCGTTGAAAATACTCCAACCCATCATCAACCCCTCTTAGTCTAAAATTAGCATAGGGTTCGTTTGGGGTGTTGAAAGCGACCCCAGTGTATGAGCTATTTTCAAAAAAACCATCCCTAGCATCCAAAGGCCTCCCATCCGTTCTGTACATTGCTATATAAGGGGTTGGAACATCTTCAGGCACATCAACCAGCCACCTATCTTCTATATATGCTTCATAATCATTGCTTTTTAAGGTTATTTTTTTTGAAATCTTCCCATCTATAGAGACAAGCTCCAACGAGGATGGAAGCATCTCAACAACCTTAAACTGGTCATTTTCTGAAACAAAACCACTGTTTAAATAAAACTTAAAACCAGTTGTGTTATCAAACCCAAACAAACGAACGCCTCGAGAGTTTTCGTTGTTTAAATAGGTGTGTTCTTTTAACCTAGCCTGCCAAACTTTCCCAGAAGTTGGGCTGATTTGAAGAACCATTTTTTCGTTTTGTATTTCAACAAAACCAACCGTTTCAGATGCGGGCAATGATTGGTTGTTTTTGCTTTGCTCAATTGTTGATGCCTCAACAAACTCTTGTTTTATTTCTTTTTCAGCATTCCACGACAAAAATAAAACATATGAAAGGACCACAACCAACCCAATATAAAAATATCTCCAATTCATTTTTTTACCTCATCTACTCCACCAGCTGACCATGGGCCACATTTTAAAATTCTAACCAATGAATAATAACCCCCAATAACAACCCCGTGAAGTTCAACACTTTCTTTTGTGTATTGCGAGCATGTTGGCTCAAACCTACAGTTTTTGCCAAATAAAAAACTTAAATATTTTTGATAAAAACCAATCATGTAAATCAAAAACTTTTTCATATTAATCGTCTCAAGCCTCGTTTACAAAACTATCAAGCAAATCTCCAAATTCAACTGAAATATTCTTATAACCTTGTTGCAAAAAACCAGGCCCAACCACCACAATATACATATTGCTCCTTGGCCTGGTTCTAAAAATCTCTCTAACCCAGCGCTTAATTTTATTCCTATCTACAGCTAAAGGATAATTGTTTTTTTTTACTATTATTTTAAGTTTTTTTTCTTGTGAATCAGCATCAAAATATATTGAAGCATAATTAGAGTGATAAATTTTTTTTGAAATAATAAGGCCTAAAAATTACGCGGTTAAAACCTTGCGGCCCTTTTTTCTTCTGTTGGCAATAATTGCCCTACCAGCCTTAGTTGACATCCTTGCCCTAAAACCATGGGCCCTTTTTCTTTTTAATGTGCTTGGTTGAAATGTTCTTTTCATAATAACTTAAAAATTAGGCGTGAATTATAAAGCATTGCACATGAAATGAAAGAAAAAAACCCCAAAATTAAATACATAACATACGCACAAGTTATCCACAGAAAATACATATGCTTATGCTGTAGATATCTTGTTAGTTTTTGTTAGACTAATCTCTCTACTGGAGGTATAGAAATTGAAATTTTGGTCTGAATGCACTGAAAAACTAGAAGCCAAGCTGTCACAAGAAGAGTTCAACACATGGATAAAACCCCTTCAGGCAGATATAAATAAAAATGATTTAGAGATTAGCGCACCAAATGACTTTGTTCTGACATATGTAAAAGAGAATTTAGGGCAAATAATTGAAAATCTGGTAAATAATTCGGATGAAACGCTAAATGTTAAATTTAAAACCCTAGATAAATCAACATTTGTCGAAAAACTTAATGTTACTGAGGAAAACCCACCAGGATTAGTCCAAAACTTTACTTTTGATACATTTGTAGAGGGTAAGTCTAATCATATGGCGCTGGCAGCTGCAAAACAGGTTGCGGCAAACCCCAAAGGAGACTATAACCCACTATTTATATATGGAGGTGTTGGATTGGGTAAAACCCATCTTATGCATGCTGTAGGAAACGAAATCCTTAATTCAGACACCTCTAAAAGGATAGTTTATGTCCATTCCGAAAAATTTGTTGCTGATATGGTAAAAGCCCTCCAATTAGGCGCTATGACTGAGTTTAAAGAGTTTTACAGGAACGCAGACGCGCTTTTGATTGATGATATTCAATTTTTTGCTGGAAAAGAGCAGTCACAAGAGGAGTTTTTTCACACATTTAATACTCTTTTAGACCGAAACCACCAAATGATACTAACTTGTGATAAGTATCCAAAAGAGATAGACGGCCTTGAAGAGCGCCTAAAATCAAGGCTCGGATGGGGCTTGCCAGTGATTATTGAGCCTCCAGAGCTTGAAACGCGAGCAGCTGTTCTTTTAAGCAAGGCGAACTCCATGGGTGTAAAGTTACCAAACGATTGTGCGATTTATATAGCCGAGAGAATTAGATCCAATATTAGAGAGTTAGAGGGCGCCTTAAAAAGGGTGGTTGCAAATTCTCGTTTTACAGATCAAGAGATAGATGTGCCTTTTGTTAAAGAAGCATTAAAAGATTTGTTTGTTATCTCAGCAAAAATGGTCAGTATAGATAACATTCAAAAAACAGTTGCTGAATATTACAACATCAAATTGTCTGACCTCCTTTCAAAAAGAAGAAGCAGGTCAATTACTAGACCAAGACAATTAGCCATGGCCTTAACCAAACAATTAACAAATCACAGCTTGCCAGAAATTGGTGAAGCTTTTAATGGAAGAGATCACACAACAGTGCTTCATGCATGTAGTAAAATCAAAGAGTTAAGAAAAGAAATACCCTCACTAGAAGAGGACTATAGAAACCTAAACAGGACACTAACAAACTAAATGGAAATAACCGTTAAAAAAGAGGATATTGTTTCAGCTCTTAATATAACCCTGGGGGTGGTAGAAAAAAAACAAACTCTCCCAATCCTCGCAAATGTTTTATTTGAAGTTGATGAAAATTCATTTAAATTAACAGCAACAGATTTAGAATCAGAGGTGACCACAAGCGGCCCATTATCTAATATAAAATCTTCTGGAAAAACAACAACTTCAGCAAAAAAATTAAATGAATTATGTAGATTAATACCAGATGGGGAAGATATAAATTTATTCTTGGATGGGGATAAATTAAATATAAAAACTAAAAATGGTAAGTACTCACTATCAACCCTTCCCAGCTCTGACTTCCCAATTTTTGATATAGACTCTGGCAACTCTCCATTTGTTATACCGGCAAAAGACCTAAAGGAACTAATAAAAAACACTGCTTTTGCAATGGGCAATCAAGATTGGAGACATTACTTAAACGGTTTATATTTATCTATAAATGATAATGAAATTACAGCAGTTACAACTGACGCACATAGACTTGCTGTTGCAAATCTTTCAACCAAATCAGACCATTCTTTCTCTGGAATTATTCCAAGAAAATCTATAAATGAGATGGCAAAATTTTTATCAGATGAAGGGGGAGATGCCGAGTTAAAAATTAATGATGCCTCATTGGAACTATCTGTTGGAAATCTAATCTTTAAAAGTAAATTAATAGATGGCAAGTTTCCAGATTACCAACAAGTTATTCCGTCTGGTGAAAGCTCAGTGTTAGAGATAAATGTTAAAGATTTTTCTGAAACTTTAAGTAGGGTCTCTGTATTATCAAGTGAAAAATATAAAGGTGTTAGGTTGATAACTTCAGTTGATGGTGTAAGAATTTCAGCAAATAACCCTGAGCAAGAGGAGGCTGAAGAATTCTTCCCCGCAAAATATAATGGAGAAGATATAGATATTGCTTTTAATGTTACATACCTCCAAGAAATAATGTCCCACATGCAAACAGATATATGCCACATCAATTTCTTTGGATCTGATAAAAGTTGCTTGCTAACACCTCCAGGGAGCGACAGCCCAAAATATGTTGTAATGCCACTCCTTATATAGGTAAGTGGCTTTTTCAAAAATAGACC
>MDSZ01224098.1_pt1 | contig 11504 bp, 17 predicted proteins | sample 811201 | NCBI WGS metagenome assembly MDSZ01 (sample SAMN05326647, study PRJNA326480) | marine metagenome | isolation source: seawater | place: Indian Ocean: North | collected 2010 | reverse complement strand
TACAGCATTGGGGCTTCATCCATCTCACCTTCTCCAATAACAATTGTTCCTCTCATATTAATTTTATTTAGCTCTCTTCTCATCGGGTCTACTGCCCCTTTGTCAGCAGCTATTTTATCATTTTTACCAATAAATTTAGAAGCTCCGATAGCAGCCTTTTCTGTGGCTTTAGTAAAAAGACTTAAAAATTTTTTTTCAATCGGCATTTAGATATTATCAATTCTAATAAGTTTAGGTTTTTTTTTAATAAAATTTTTGCTTGAAGATTCTATAATGATTTTTTTTAAATATTTATCTTTAGAATTGTGTGTAATTATTACTATTGATGATGTTTTTTTGTTCTTATCGGGATTTTGTACTAATCTTTTTATTGAAACTCTATTCTTTGAAAAAATATTTGTTATACTTGATAACACACCGGGTTTATCTATAACCTCAAAACGTAAATAAGCAGAAAATGCCCTTTCATCAATTTTTTCAAATTTAATTTTTTTCCTTCTTTTGCTCGAAATTGAAAAAGGAAATTTTATGTTTCCTCTCAGAATTGATGATATATCTGAAACAAGAGCAGAAGTTGTTGCAGCAGGACCAGCCCCTTCTCCTTGAATTATACTTTGGCCAACTGGGTTACCTTCAACTATTACTGCATTTAAAACGCCATCAATACTTGCAACATAAGAATTTTTTTTTATTAAAGTTGGATGTACCCTCTGATAAAATTTATTATTTAAAAACTCAGCAAATCCTAATAATTTTATTTTATAACCTAATTTATTCGCGTTTACTATATCAGTTTTATCAATATCTTTAATTCCTTCTACATAAATATTTTTATTTAAAAAAGAATTAAAACATAAAGACGATAAAATTTTTAATTTTGAAGAAACATCATCACCGTTTAAGTCTGCAGATGGGTTTGACTCTGCGTATCCTAAAGTTTTTGCTTTAGACAAAACTTCTTGGAAACTTTTATTTTCTTTTTCCATGGACGATAAAATATAATTTGAAGTACCGTTAAAAATTCCATAAATTTTTGTAATTTTGTTTGCAATTAATCCCTCTTTTAATGACCTTATTATTGGTACTCCCCCGCAAACTGAAGCTTCAAATTCTAGATTTACTTTATTTTTTTCTGCAATTTTAGATAATTGGTCACCGTATTTCGCAATTAGCGCTTTATTTGCTGTAACGACATGTTTTTTATTTTTTAATGCATTGAAAACTAACTTTTTAGCTGGTCCTTCTGCGCCACCTATTAATTCTATAATTAAATCAACATCTTTTTTTTTTGTAGCATCTAAATAATTATTTAACCAAATTTTTTTATTTAAATTGATATTTCTTTTTCTATTTTTATTTTTTGCTGAAATATATTTAATTATAGGCAAGCAATTATTCTTTTCTGTAAGAATTTTCTTATTATCATTTAAATATTTAAACAAATAACTACCAATGTTACCTAAACCAACAATTGCAATATTTAATTTTTTCATTTTAATTATTGTCTTAATGTTATATCTGGAAATTTCTTATTTTTTCCCTCTTTTATCAAATACTTTGATATTTCATCAATATTACATTTATCTATTATAGTACAAATATCTATTACGTTAATTCTATCTTTTTTTTCTTTATTTTGAGAAATCTCACCTACGTTCTGTTTATTCATTTTTTTCTTTTTCAATATGTTATTATCAATTTTTTTGACAATTTTTTTACTCTTTTTTTGTGTATTTATATTTTCAATAATATCTTTTTTTTCTTTATTAGATAAAATCTTCAAGTCGTCACTAGTTTTTTCTTTAGAAAAAATTCTTACTTCTTTTTTTCCCTTTTTACTTTCTTTTAAGTTTAATTCCACTAAATCAAACTCATTAGAGGTTTTTTTCTCTAATATTTTTACTTCGATTGAAAGATTTTGTTCAAAAAAAAGTTCAGCTTCTGCATTATTAACACAGATATGATCACCACAGATCAACACAGCTTTTGGTTTATTGCAACTAGTAATAAAAAAAATAATAAAGAATGCTGATATTAACTTCATCTTAAACCTAATTGTTCAGGAAATTTGTATAAAATATTCATGTTTTGAATTGCTTGACCAGAAGCACCCTTAACTAAATTATCAATTGCAGAAAAAATTATATATTTATTTTTTATTCTTGTTTCGCAAATGGATATTTCACAATTATTTGAGTTTAAAACATTGCCTGAACCCAACGGAGTATTAACCTTTAATATTTTAATAAATTTAGATTTCTTATAAAATTTTATTAAACATTTTCTTAAAATTTTAGCAGATTTTTTTCCTTTTCCATGAACATATATAGAAGATAAAATTCCTCTAAACGTGGGCAATAAATGTGGATTAAAAGTATAACTAATTTTCTTTTTAGTATACTTATATATTTGTTGATCTGTTTCAGAAATATGTCTGTGATTTTTTGTACTATAAGCAAATATAGAAGTATATAAATTTTTATGTGTAAATTTCTTTTCTAAATTTTTGCCAGCACCAGAGTATCCAGATTTGGAGTCTATTGTTATATCATTTTTTTTAATTAAATTATTTTTCAATAAAGGGATCAAAGGTATCTGAATGGAAGTAGGATAACACCCCGGATTTGAAATTATTCTATATTTTTCAATTTCTTTATGAGTAAACTCAGGTATTGAATATAGAGATTTGTTGAGAAGTTTTTTTGCGTTATGTTTTAAATTATAAGTTTTTTCATAATTTTTAACATTATTAATTCTAAAGTCTGCAGATAAATCAATAAATTTTAAATTTTTATGAATAAAATAATTATCCTTTATTAATTTCTGTGCTTTACCATTAGGTAAAGAAAGAAAAACTAAATTTAATTCTTCCCATTTAATCTTTTTAACTGAAGTTAATTTTGGTAAATTCTTTTTAATTCTTTTATCAAATACATTAATTGATTTCCCTAAGTTTTTAGTCGCGCATAGATATTTAATCTTTACTCTAGGATGTTTTGATAGCATCAAAATTAGATCTAAACCTGTAAAGCCCGTCGCACCAATTACTGCAATATTTATTTTTTTCTGTATAGACATAAAGTCTTATAACACCGTCTCTTATAATAGTTAAATTTAAAAGATTACCTTTTAGAAAATTGAAAGCTTCTTCTAGCTTTTCTATGACCGTATTTTTTACGCTCAACGACTCTAGAGTCTCTGGTTGTTAATTTGTCTTTTTTTAAATTCTTTTTTAAATTTTCATCATGTGAAATTAAAGCTTTGGAGATACCTAAAATTATTGCACCAGCTTGGCCAGATAACCCACCGCCTTTAACAGAACATTTTACGTCATAGCTTGATACTACATCAGAAATTTCTAATGGTCTTTTAACGATAATTTGGTGCACCGGTCTTTTAAAATAATCATTCATTTTTAAACCATTTACATGAATATTTCCTGAACCTTTTTTAACCCAAACTTTTGCAATTGATCTTTTTCTTCTGCCAGTAGCATATTTACTATCTTTAAAGTCTAATTTAATTTTTTTTGTTTTAATAGATGATAAATTTTGCTGACTCATTATTTTACTAAATTAAGTTTATTTAATTTTTCAAACTCAATTAATTTTGGTTTTTGAACATCATGAGGATGTTTGTTTCCGTTATAAATTTTTAGTTTAGTTAATTGTTTCTTTGCTAACGGACCACCTGGTAACATTCTTTTAACAGCTAATTTTAATATTTCTGCACTTTTATTTTTTTTGAAAAGTCCTGCTGGTGTAATTTCTTTTATTCCCCCTGGATGACCCGTATGCCTAAAATATTTTTTGTTTTCAAATTTTTTTCCAGAAAATTTTATTTTATCAATATTTGTTACTACAATAAAATCTCCATTATCAATATGTGGGTTATAGGTTGGTTTATTTTTTCCTCTGAGCACTTTAGAAATATAAGCAGCTAATCTGCCTACAGACAAGTCTTGAGCATTAATAATATACCAATCATTTTTAGTCTCTTTTTTTTTTATAAACGGTGTCATGATATGTGGCGATAAATACAGAGATTAATAAATAATGTCAATTTATTTTGCATTAAAATAATACAGGTTTATTGTACTAAATACCAATAACACACCTGTAATTTGATGTGCTGAAGCTAAATAAATATTTAACTCACTAATCAAAGTAAAAATTCCAATACTAATTTGAAGAACTAAAATAAAAATCAAAATCTTTAATGAATTATAAAGTTTATAATTTTTTTTTGTATAAATTAAAAATGTTAAAAATAAAACATATACAACAATCAAGTACGCTAGATTTCTATGATAGAATTGCACTAAAGAGCGATTATCAAATTCTAAAGTGTCATAAATATTACTAATTAGAATATCGTTTGGCACAAAAGAGTCTCCCATTAAAGGCCATGACTGATAAACCATTCCTGCATCTAAGCCAGAAACAAATGCACCCAATATTATTTGTAAAAAAATAATTACTAGAAGTATTTGAAATGGAAGGTATCTTTTAGAAAATTTAAAAAAAATTTTATCTTTTTTTTCATTAATGTTTTTAATCAACCAATAAATCGATGAAACTATAATTATTGCAAGCGTTAGATGAAGAGATAATCTATAGTGACTAACAGTAACATCATGGACTAATCCACTTTTAACCATATACCATCCGATTACACCTTGAAAAATTATCAATAAAGAAATAGCAAAACATGTATGTAAGTATTCTTTTTTAATTTTTTTTGTAAAATAAAAAAAAATTAAAGGGATTATAAAAAATAAACCTATTGTTCTTGCTAAAATTCTATGAATATATTCCCAATAAAAAATAACTTTGAATTCTTCTAAAGTCATATTAAAGTTTATAAGTTTGTATTGGGTAGTAGTTTTATATTTACTGAAATATAATTGCCAAGATTCTTCATTCAAAGGTGGTAGTATTCCTTTAAACAATTCCCATTCAATTATAGATAAGCCAGAATTAGTTAATCTAGTTAACCCACCAACAATAATAATTAAAAAAACTAAAAATAATGAAAAAATTAACCAATTCAAAAATAAAGTATTTAATTTTATTTCTTTTGATCTCATGTTAATATTATATATTTACTTAAGAAGTCTTAAATTTTTAAATTGTCGCGATGATTAATAAAAATATATTAAAAATAAGAAGAGAATTAGATAAACTAGATAATAAATTGCTTGATATAGTTAAAAAGAGATCGAAACTTGTTGATCAGGTAATTAAAAATAAAAAGTTCAAAAAAGATATAATTGATAAAAGAAGAATTAGAGTAATATTAAAAAATATCGCCCTTAAATCTAAATATAAAAAAATTGATCCGAAAATAACAAATAAAATATGGAAGTCTATGATTAAGGCTTTTATTGATTACGAATTTAGAAAATTTAAAAAAAAATAACTACTTGCTATGTGGTGGAAGTTTTTTTTCAACAAAGTATTCGTGTTTTCGTGTATTAGGATTATATTTTTTTAATTTTAATTTATCTTTTGCTTTTTCCCCTTTAGTTGGTTTTTTTGCATAATAAATAAATTTACTATCAGGGTTACTTTCTGGAACCATTCTTACTTTAAGATGAGTTTTTTTTGCCATATTCTTTTAATTTTTTTAAATTTGCTAATAGTTTTTTGCTTTTTTCATGTAATAATTTTTTTTTATATTCTTTTCTTAGACCATGAGAGACGCTATCGTCAAGTTTTTTTATATTTGAGCTTAACACATTTTTAACTCCAGCTATTGTCATTTTGCTGTCTTTTAGTAAAAATTTAATTCTTTTAATAAGTTCAATATCTTTAATTGTATAGTATCTTCGATCATTAATTTTCTTTGGCTTAATTTGATGAAATTCTTTTTCCCAATATCTAAGAATATGATTAAGTGGTTTTTTTGTCTCTGGATGTACCAAATTTAAAATTTTAGCTACCTCAGAAATATTCGCAAGTTTTGTCATAAATATTTATTGATAAAATTTACTAAGTTTTTTGATGGGGAAAAACTAATAATGTATCTAGGTGAAATTTTAAATTCCTCTTTAGTTTTAGGATTTCTTCCAATCCTTTCTTTTTTAAATCTTTTTTTAAAAGATCCAATGTTTTTTAAATTTAAATTTTCTATTTTGATTATCTCTATTAAACTATTGATTAAATCATTAATTAATTTTTTTGATATATTAGATGATAAACCTGTTTTTAAACTTAAATTTTTAGTTAAATCGTGTTTACCTAAATTATTTTTATACACTTTTAGAATGCTTTAAATTATTTGCTACTTGTTTCATTAAATTACCCTTAACTATTTTATAACATAAATCTATCGAGTAGTAAAAACCAGTAGAATCAATGCCTCCATGACTTTTTACTACAGGACCATTTAAACCTAAAAAAATTGCACCATTATATTTTCTTGGATCTAATTTATTTTTAAATTTTTTTAAAGAAAAATAGGAAAAAATTAAAGAAAATTTCGATAGTAAATTTTCTGTTAAAGATTTTTTTAAATTTTCGGTAATAAACTTTGCAGTTCCCTCTGCAGTCTTTAGTGCAACATTTCCAGTAAATCCGTCAGTTACTATTATGTTTGAATTACCGCTCATAATTTCATTTCCTTCAACATACCCTTGATAAATAAAATTATCTTCTTTTGATAATTCTCGTAATTTTTTCGATGTAACTTTTAAAATTTCTGTGCCTTTAATTTCTTCTGATCCAACATTTAGTAATGAAACTTTTGGTTTTTCTTGCGGAAATAATGATTTGAATAAAGCGGATCCTAACTCTGCAAAATCTACAAGATTTTGTTCATTGCATTCAATGTTCGCTCCTAAATCTAAAACCACATTAAGACCTTTTTGATTTGGCCATAAACCTGCTAATGCAGGTTTACTGACACCTTCCATCATCTTTAATATCATTTTAGATATAACTAGCAAAACACCAGTATTACCTGCTGATAAACTTATATCAGACTCACCATCAACTTGGTGTTTTATACAATTCCACATGCTTGTGTTTTTTGCTGTTTTAATTGCAGTTAGTGGGGTTTCATCATTAGAAACAACTGTATCCGCATTAATAATATTTATTAGGTTAGATTTAATATTAAATTTTTTTAATTTTTCTCTAATTTTTTCTTCTTTTCCAAAGAGGTTTAATACAAAGTCATTGTGAAAACTATTCTTTTTTAAGAAAAATTTTACCCCTTCAATAGTCTTATCTGGTGAGTTATCTCCACCCATTGCATCGATTGCAATAGAAATTTTTTTTGACATGATTAATTATTAGATATCTAAAATTTTTTTTCCGTTGTAATGGCCAGACTTAAGATCTATATGATGAGATCTTCTAAATTCACCACTTTTTTTATCCTCAACTAAATTAACTGAACTCAATTTGTGATGAGATCTTCTCATTCTTTTTTTAGAAACAGATGTTTTTCTTTTAGGAACTGCCATATTAATATTTAAAATTTTTTAATTCTTTTAGCATAATATCAAGAGGTATTTCAAAACAAAAGTTGTAAAAATCATTAAAATATTCCTCAAATTTCTCAAAATTATGAGAATTTTCAATTTTTAATACATTAAAATATTTTACTACCAGCTTTTTATTCAATCCAAATAAATTAGAATTTCCATGTAATTTTTCTAATTTCAGAAGAATATCATATAAAATTTTATTCAAGTCTTTCATTTTTTTATTTACGTATACGTCTCCAAAACCTAATTCCCTAAGATCATTTTCAATTGAATAAAAAAAATTATCATAAGCTTTCTGATCAAATTTTTTTCCTTTTTTTTTATGTATTAATAATAAAATCGAAAAATGAAAAAACATTAAATAAACTCTTGTTTCGAAGTTATCTTTTAGATTGATTTTATTATAAAAAAAAATATTTCTAGATAACTCCAATAAACTAATATACAAATCAAAATTATGTTTTTTTTTAAAAATACTCATAAAATTTGGTCTTCTATTATTATCATATTTTTTTTAATAAGTTGCCAATTAAAAGAACCTACAAAAAGTCACGGTATAGCGTTTCTTAAAAATAGATCTGAACAATTATCTTTAAATCAAACAAATAAAAATGATGTAATTAGAAAAATAGGTCAGCCTCATTCAGTATCAACTTTTGATAAAAATGAATGGATTTATTTTGAAAGAGTTTTAACCAAAGGAGAATTTTTAAAATTAGGGACTAATATATTAAAAACAAATAACGTTCTAGTTTTAAATTTTGATAAATACGGTATTTTAAAAAAAAAAACATTTTTCGACAAAAATGATAAAAATAAAATTAAATTTTCAGAAAAAGAAACTGAGAATGATATAACTAAAAAAAGTTTTGTAGAAAAGTTTTTAAATAGTTTAAGAAGCAAAATGTATAAAAAATAATTTAATTAATGTGCTATTACTGCTAACAGTAACAATGCTACTATATTAGTTATTTTTATCATTGGATTAACTGCTGGTCCTGCAGTATCTTTATAAGGATCGCCAACTGTATCTCCAGTTACAGCTGATTTGTGTGCTTCGGACCCTTTTCCTCCAAAATTTCCATCTTCTATATATTTTTTAGCGTTATCCCAAGCTCCACCGCCTGCCGTCATAGACACAGCTACAAATAAACCTGTAACAATTACCCCAAGCAACATCGCTCCCAAAGATGATAATGCTGCTTCCATTCCTCCAATTTGAAGAATTATAAAATAAAGTATTACTGGAGATAAGACAGGCAACAAAGATGGTATGATCATCTCTTTGATAGCGGCTTTAGTCAAAAGATCTACCAATCTTCCATAATCTGGTTTTCTTTTTCCTTTCATAATTCCAGGAATTTTTTTAAATTGTCTTCTTACTTCAATTACTACAGAACCTCCTGCTCTACCAACTGCTTGCATTCCCATGGAACCGAATAAATAAGGTAGCATGCCACCAATTAACAATCCTGCTACAACAAATGGATTGGATAAATCAAATGTAACGTTTACACCTTCAAGCGCAGAGCCGTTAACGGTTGAAAAGTATTTAATATCTTCAGTATAGGCAGCAAACAAAACTAATGCACCTAAACCAGCTGATCCAATTGCATAACCCTTTGTTACTGCTTTTGTAGTGTTACCTACTGCGTCTAAAGCATCAGTAGTTTTTCTTACATTTTTTGGAAGTTTTGACATTTCTGCAATCCCTCCAGCATTATCTGTTACGGGACCGTATGCGTCTAAGGCTACAACCATTCCCGTTAACGCCAACATAGCAGTTACTGCAATTGCAATACCAAATAAACCAGCAAGTTCATTAGTGTATAAAATACCTGCAACAATAATTAAAGCTGGCACTGCTGTAGCTTCCATTGAAATAGCTAAACCTTGAATTACATTTGTTCCATGTCCTGTAGTAGAAGATTGAGCTACTGTTTTAACTGGTCTATAATTAGTTCCAGTGTAGTACTCGGTTATCCAAATTAATAAACCAGTGATAGCAAAACCAACAACTCCACAAATATATAGATCCATCCCACTAAAATCTTTACTACTACTTGAATAGCTTTTTGATAAACCTACAACGGAATCTGTAACGGGATATAAAATAATTAATGATGTAACAGCTGTAACAATAAAACCTTTATAAAGCGCGCCCATTATATTTTTACTTTTTCCAAGTTTTACAAACCAAGTACCAATAATTGAGGTAATTATACATGCTCCACCAATAGCTAATGGATAAATCATCAAGTTATAATCACTAGGAAAAAATATTGAAGCTAAAACCATCGTTGCAACTATAGTAACGGCATAGGTTTCGAATAAATCTGCAGCCATTCCTGCACAATCTCCAACATTATCACCAACGTTGTCAGCAATAACAGCTGGGTTTCTAGGATCGTCTTCTGGAATTCCGGCCTCTACTTTTCCAACTAAATCAGCACCAACATCTGCTCCCTTAGTAAATATACCACCTCCAAGTCTAGCAAAAATCGAAATTAGAGAAGCACCAAAACCAAGCGCAACCAATGCATTAATAATTTCTCTGTTATCAACATTTAGATTAATTAAAATAATGTAATATATAGTAATTGCTATTAAAGCTAATCCAGCAACTAGCAATCCTGTAATTGCACCTGACTTAAATGCGATAGTTAAACCAGATTGCAAACTTTTTCTTGCAGCTTCTGCAGTCCTCACATTGGCTTTTACAGAAATAAGCATGCCAACATACCCTGCAACACCGGATAAAAACGCTCCTATGAAATAACCAACACCAACTAGATAACTAAAAAAATAAGTTACAATTGCTAAAACAATAATCCCAACCACTGCAATAGTTTTGTACTGTCTGTTAAGATAAGCTTTGGCACCAATTTGTATTGCCTCAGCTATTTCTTGCATTCTTTGATTGCCAGCGCTCGAAGAAATTATTTGACCAGATAATAAGTAACTGTAAGCTACGGCTAAAATACCAGTAAATGAAATAAGATATAGTAATTCTAAATAATCAGTCATGTAAAAAAAGACATAAATGCCAAATAAATTTTAAAAACGCAAGCTAAAGTTAATAAAAATAACAGATATTTTACTCATCTTTTCTTAAGATTTTAGCTATTTTGTCAAGTATTGCATTTAAATATCCTATTTGAATCTTTTCAAGAAAGTGTTCTGAGGCTAATAGATATTCAGCTATTATTACTTTTTTAGGTGTATTATGTTTGAACATAAGCTCAAATAATGCAGCAAATAGAATAATCTTCAATAATTTGTCAGTTTTTTTTAGATCAACGTCCCCACCTAAATGAGAATTAATTGTTTCTTCTAATAATTCTGATCTTTCTAATGTACCTGTAACAACATCCTTTATAAATTTTTTATATTGGTTTTTTGGATAATCAATTAGGCTATTAGGATTAATTAAAGAACTATAAAGTTTTTGAATTATCTTTATCCTAGGAGAAGAAATTTTAGATCTTTTTAGGCTCATTTTTTAAAATCATGACTACAGCATTTGCAGACTCTGAACCTTTATTTGGTTTTTTTTTATTATTTTTAAAACTTCTATTTTTTGCCTGATTGATATTTAAAGCTGTAATAATTCCATTACCTATAGGTTTATTATAATTTATTGACAAATTTAAAATTGAATTAAAAACAGAAGAACATATAAAATCAAAGTGAGGTGTTTCACCTTTTATAACACAGCCTAAAGCTACAAACCCATCGTATTTTTTAATATTTTTTTTAATTGCAAAAGGTATTTCGTATACACCTGGAACATCTAATGTGTGAACTAAAAATTTGTTTTGAATAAGTTTTTTTTTGGCACTTAATACTAAGTTTTTAGAAATATCTTTATAATAATTTGAGTTTAATATTAAAATTTTTTTCATTTGATAATTATTTGCTTTTTAATCTTAAGGCCAAATCCTTCAAGACCTATTATCTTTTTTCGACTTCTAGAGATCAATATCATATTTTTAACGTTTAAATCTTT
>MDSZ01223166.1_pt1 | contig 11504 bp, 6 predicted proteins | sample 811201 | NCBI WGS metagenome assembly MDSZ01 (sample SAMN05326647, study PRJNA326480) | marine metagenome | isolation source: seawater | place: Indian Ocean: North | collected 2010 | reverse complement strand
GCAGACATTATGTTCGCCGAAAACGCCGGCGGCACCATGAACGGTAGAATTAGAATTCAAATTGCAGACAGACTGGCATTTACTGACGCAGACATAGCTCAGCTGATTGCTTTTGCGATTAACGGAACAGCTCCTACCGGGGCTGCACCTTCAGGTGTAGGAGACTTTGTCGCCGGCGATATTCAGTTTCCTGTCGGCGGAACCGGCCAGACGGGAATACAAGGTCTGACTGCAACTGCGAACGGAACTCTCGTCGTGATTAAGGCCGATGCAGTTGTGGATGGCTCACTCATAACGTTTACAGATATTGGACCCGGTGATGCTGCCGCATCAGGTTTCGGCGCTTCGCCATCATCGCCCAGTGTCATTGACGCATTTCCTGGTAAAAACGGAAGAACTTATTTTCTAGGATCATTCATGTCTGCTTCCGCTGGAAAAACCGTACTATCTGAAGCGGGACACCAAACTAATGGAGCCTCCGCAATAGGAATAATCAGAGGGATGATTCTTGCACCTTCCGGTGTATGCCTCACTCTCAAAACAGACGCTCTTAAGAACCCCGCGACTTCCAATCAGCCGAGTCTCAACCCAGCAACTCCAGGAGGGCATGGTTACGGAGACATCGTAACAGGTTCGGGACTTCAAGAGTTTACTATGCTAATTAATGGACACAAAGCTTCTGACGAATCTGTCCAAGTAATCACAGCATCGTTCGACCCATACGCACCAAATTATTTCGGCAAGATCTTCAATAGAGACCCAGAAAAAACAGAGCTTCTAGGACACTACTTGCATGTAAAACATGACGTGTACTCGGTCGACTTAGTTCACACAGGTACAGGATGTACAACATTGGCCGATACTGCTGCAGGCGTAGGAAAGGCTCTAGCTACAGCATTTCTACTCTCAAGCAGTCAAGGGCACAATTCAGGAACTGCTCCAACAGCGACTCACATTGGTGTTCCTAACTTTGAAAACTTCGAAGATAGATTTCAAACTGCTAGATCACCTTTTGTCATGTCACAAAAGTTTGGCGGAAAGAATAAAAATCTCTTTAGAGTACACGCGCTGGATGACGGAAGAGCCGGTTCTGATGCGTTTAAGATAACGATATCAAACATAAGAGCATCATCTAATGAAAATGACCCTTACGGCTCGTTTGACCTAGAAGTTAGATTCTTTGCTGACATTGACGAGGATCCAACCGTTCTTGAAGCATTTAGAGGACTTGACTTAAATCCTTCGAGCGATAACTACATCGCACGAAGAATTGGTGACAATCACATGTTCTACGATTTTGATAAGTCTACAGGCGGCCAAAAACTTGTGATTGACGGAACTTATCCAAACGTTTCAAACTACATAAGAATTGAAATGGCTGATGATGTGACCAACGGTTCTTCAAATGATACTTCCTTGCCTGTAGGGTTCAGAGGAATTCAGCACTTAGTAACATCAGGATCAACTACAGCCGGTGGTCAATCAGTACTTACAGGTACGCATTACAACCAGCTGGAGGATCCTGCAAAGAACGTTAAGGCAACAGCGGCACACGTAGTTCAGATGCCAGTCCCGTTCAGAAGCAAACTTTCAAAGGGAGCTCTTCCAAAACTCACTCTGGAAAATAAACTAACGTGGGGAATTCAGTTTCAAAAGAAGGTATCAGAAGCGAAATCCAATTCGTCTTTGGAATCACTTATGGCGAATGAGTCTATAAGATCGTACATACAGTACTATCCTGATTTTCACACGTCACATCAGAATCCTGCAGTCGCAGACAATGAAGGAACACCTGACAAAAACGGTGCTATTCTTGATGCCGACAGGTACAACAACAACATGTTTACTCTGGAGAGAGTCCAGGTTATGACAGGGACTGACGACCGACCTGATTCCACACAGTGGGCAGTTGCTGCGTATAAGAGAGATGGCGTCTTGGCGTCATCGATTAAAGACATCAATAACGTATCAGCTACCAACTTGCGTTTCATAAGGCCGTCAACAGACTTTAGTCACGGTCCTTCTAGAAAGTATTTAAAGTTCACGTTCCCGCTTCAGGGAGGCTTTGACGGAACGAACATATTCGATCGTGCAAAATCTCGTTTCGAAGATGCGGCACTTAGAAGAGAAATAGATGACGCAGCTAAACAAGGGGGATCGGCAGGTCCAACAGTCAGTGCCTACAGAAAAGCAATTTCTGTTATGGAAGAGAAAACAGACGTTGACATTCAACTTCTTGCAATTCCAGGCGTGAGACATGAATCAGTAACAGACTTTGCAATCGAGTCGGTCGAGAGAAGATTCGACGCAATGTACATTATGGACATTGAAGAAAGAGACACATTAAACAATCCAGTCACCGGTTCAACAGAAGTGATAAACGTCAGGAACACAGTCAATAGACATTCTTCGAGAAACTTCGATACGTCTTTTGCAGCTGCTTATTTCCCAGACGTTGTCATCACTGATCCATCTACATTAACGAACGTGACGTGTCCACCTTCAGTTGCTGTTCTCGGAGCGTTTGGTTTTAACGATGCAGTTGCTCATCCTTGGTTTGCTCCAGCAGGATTCAATAGAGGCGCCCTTCAGACTGCTTTATATCCAGACGTGAACTTAAACAATTCAAACTTGGATGATCTTTACAGCGCTGATATCAATCCGATAACAGAGTTTCAGACAACTCCGGGCGTGTGCATTTGGGGTCAAAAGACACTTCTTGCTAGTCAAAGTGCACTGGACAGAGTAAACGTTCGACGTCTAATGATTGATGTTCGTCGTCAAGTGAAGGCAGTTGCTAACTCTCTGCTTTTCGAGGCGAACAGAGAGTCGACGCTAGAGAGATTTAAGAATGCTGTAACACCGATCCTTTCGAGAATTCAGCAGCAGCAAGGTTTGGATAGATTTAGCGTTCAGATCGATACAACAACAACAACACAAGCTGACGTTGAAAACAACACAATCAGAGGAAAGATATTCTTGCAACCAACAAGATCTGTAGAGTTTATCTCGCTTGATTTTGCAGTAACAAACGCAGGCTTGGACTAAAAACCGACTAAGCGAATATTTAATAAAAGGAAACGCTCTCAAGGAGACAATATAAAATGGCAGAGACACTATCAGTTACCGACATGCTCCCAAATAAGTTTGAGCCCAAACGAAAGTTCAGATGGGTTTTTGCTATAGAGGGGATCGATTCATTTTTGATGAAGACAGCAGCTCGTCCTTCAATCACAACTGAAGAACAAGAAATACCTTTCATCAACCACACACGTTATGTTGCTGGAAAAACAAAGTTTGAAACTTTGTCTGTTACGTTGCATGATCCAATTGCACCATCAGGGGCACAGCAAGTTATGGAATGGGTTCGTACACACTTTGAATCAGTTTCAGGACGTGGAGGATACGCAGACTTCTACAAGAGAGACTGCCAGCTCAAACTTCTTGATCCTGTTGGAACAGTTGTTGAACTTTGGGACATCAAGGGTGCATTCTTGACCGCAGCATCATTCGGTGATTTGGACTACGGTGCATCAGATCCTACTGAGATTTCTCTGACAATTCGATTTGATAACTGCGTACTCCAGTACTAATTTACTAAAGTCTCCGTGACTAATCAAAACCTCCGGACACTCCGGAGGTTTTTTTTTGATGCAAATCTGACCTTGTCGTACCTCTCTTAGATTTCATTCTAAGACATTTTAATTTCACTTATGTATAGAAACTGTCTTTTTAACAAAAGAACACCCAGAAGTCATTTATGTTGGTCTGACGAACTGTCGCAACTTAGCGCTTTAGTATACATTATTCTATGTGGAATATAATGTTTTTACGTATTGAAAAAATGAATTAAATTTAAAATCATAACGAACGTGAGGTAAAATCGTGTCAAATGAATCAAGACAAGGCAACGAAGTATTCGGTGCTCACCAGGCTCAACAGGCTGGTTTTCAAACAAGAAACGTAATGAAAGACGACTTCGGATATGAAGTCCCGGTTGAATCTGTTCCTTTGCCATCAAACGGTGTGATCTATGAAACAGAAACAGGCCTTTATGGAAAAGAAACACTTGACATAAGGTCAATGACTGCTAAAGAAGAAGATATCTTGACTTCTAGATCTCTTATCAAGAAGGGAACAGTCATAACAGAATTAATTAAGTCATGCTTGATCGACAAACAAATCGACGTTGACTCAATGATTTCCGGTGACAGAAACGCGGTCATGACAGCTTTAAGAATCACAGGATACGGAGCAGACTACACTGTTCAAGTTGATTGTCCTGCCTGCGGCGCCGGCAATAAACAGACTTTTATGCTTACTGATTTACCAATTAAGCGGCTGGCAATAAAGCCTGTAGTAGACGGTGCAAATCTTTTTGAGTTCGAATTGCCTGTAACAAAAAAGAAGATAAAGTTCAAGTTCTTGACAGGACGCGATGAAACAGAAATGACCACAATAGCAGAGCGACAGAAAAAACAAGGCCTGAAAACAGATAGTTTGGTTACGTCTCGTCTTAATTTTTCTGTAGTTTCTATTGGAGAGGTGACTGATAGGTCTAAGATCAGCATGTTTATTAAGAACATGCCGGCTAGAGACTCACTCGCTCTCAGAAAATACATCGACTCTAACGAGCCGGGAATTGATATGAAATCATGGATGCAGTGTGAATCCTGCGATGAACATTCGGAGGTTAATTTGCCCTTAGGGGCCTCGTTTTTTTGGCCTGACTCCGAATGACAAGGAGATATTTCTTGACCAGATCTGGACGTTGATGTATTATGTTGGTTTTACTTACCAGGATGCATACAACTTGCCGATCTGGAAAAGACAGTGGTTTTTAAACAGAACTGTCAAAGAGTTTAAAGAATCACAGGGAGAAACTCCTACAAAAGCAGCTCACCACAACTCTCCCGAGCAGAGAGCACTAATGGGTCTTAGACCCGATGCTCCTGCTAGATTAAGAAGATTTACGTAAAATACCTGCCTGATTAAATTTTGCCTACTGCATAATTACGTTAGTAACCAAGAGAGTATATAGTCCCCATGGCAGATTTAGGCGCTCAACTACAAGTTCAATTAGCTATTAATGAAGCACTAAAAGAGCGTCAAAAACTTCTAGAAAACAATTCTAAGATCTTAGGAAAGCAATCAGAATTGGCTTCTTCAATTTGTAAGTCTCTCGACTGCGCCGGTTTAGAGAAAATGGAATCAGCGGCTACTGGCTTTAAAGACGCTATGAATGAAGCTACTGATCAAGCAAAAGAAGGTGTAGAAGGCCTTGAAGAGACTCTCTTTCGAACAAGTGATGTTCTAGAAGATGTCACTGATAAAGCGAAAAAGTTAAGTGTCGTCACTATGTCACTCAAGGGACTTACGTCAGGCTTTAAGATGGGAATTAACATCTTAAAAGGATTTGGTAGAGCTGTTTTTGGCGTTGTAGGTTCGCTCTTTAAGCTAGGCAGGTCGATAATAATGCTGCCGTTCAGAATGTTGGGCGGTCTTATTAAGATGGCAAATAGAGGCGGCGGCGTATCACCATTCAGAGTGGCTCTCGAAGAACTTAGAAAAGAAATGGGCAACTTTCGTGATGGTCCTGCAAAAGATGTAGTTGATGCTACATACAATTTGAGAAAGGGATTCAACGATACCAGAAAGAGTTCTGTAAGATTCAGTCGTATTTTCGGTTACGGCCGAGAAGGCATGGCCGCAGGTCTTAAGTTTAATATGGAGCTTATGAAAGGCATAGGCCCACTTTTTGGATCTATGTCTCAAGAATTTAAAAAGAACGCTTATGAACTCTCCGTTTTTTCCAAGGGTATGGGTATAAATGCGGAAACCATGGGTAAGATTATTGCTAAGTCAAAAGCTGCTGGCAAAGATTACATGGATACGTTCTATAAGATCGGTCACTTTTCCAAACATTTAGCTAAGGAATTTAAACTAAGTAGGAAACAGTTAGCTAGCACCACTGCAGAGATGCTAGCCGATATCGAGCATTTCGGAGGAATGGGTGAGAAAGCACTAGTGGCTCTTGCAGCTCAGTCCCTGAGGACAGGTGTATCACTCAAGACTCTTCAAAAGATTGTTGACGGTTTCGATAATTTTGAAGATGCAGCCAAAAGATCAGCCATGCTTAGACGACAGTTCGGTATGATGATTAATGCTCGCAAGATGTTAACAATGGACGCCGGAGAACGACAAGCATACCTCAGGGCACAGTTTCACAAGACAGGTAGGTCTTTTGAATCTATGGGACGGCTTGAGCAAAAAGCACTTGCAGCTTCTTTAAAGATAGGAATGGATGAAGCTCAAATGCTCTTCGGCAAGGGTAACAAGACTAAAAAGCTGACAGACGCTCAAAAAGCTGCAAACAAAGCTCAAGCGGTACAAATAAACCAGATGAAGCTCTTAAAGAAGCTGACACAAGACATCGAGAGAGTTTTTGGCAGCGGCGGCGGCGGATACGATAGCTTCTTTGCAGCTTTTGTAGGAGGAATCGAAAAAGGCATCAGACGATCTCGAGAGTTTTATACATTGATGCGCAACATCAGAAAGTCACTTCGCATCGTTGAGCTAGGCGGTATTAGAGTCGGCCGAGCTTTTGTTGCTCACTTCCCGGGTGTTAAACAGATGATAGGGGCACTTAATAGTTTCTTTGATCCGAGCAAAGTTGTCGGAAATATGAGAAAAGTGTCAGTTTCATTTGAATGATTTTTTAAAGCACTTCAAGATCCTAGGAAAACTGCCAAAGCTCTCAATGAACTTTTGATGTCACTGAGGAATATTTTTCTCAATCAGTTCGGGGATACAGGGCAGGCACAGATTTTTGCGAAGGCAGCAGACACATTTTTAACCATCATAGGTAATATAAAGATCATGCTGGCAGAAAAAGCTCTTGAAACCGCTTCGAATTTTATTGTGAAATTTGCAGACGGTCTTCTGGCTTTCTCGCAAAACTTAAGTAAGGATTCATTGGGTGCTGCAGCCGGAGCGGTGGGCGACGCCTTTACGGACCGCTTTGGCGACGCATTCACAAATCTCGCATCGACTTTTAAAGAGAAATTTTTACCCGCAATGGAATATGCTCTTCCTGTGATATTTGAAGCTCTAGGTTTAATCAACCAAAAAATAAGAGACTACTTTTCAGATCCAAAGCGTTTTGAGGCAATAGCCAATGCGCTTATGAAAAGTCTAGAATTTGTCTTAACGATGAAGCAAAAATTCTATAAGCATGTCTTTGAGAACAACAAGGGCTTGATCCTGAAGATGCTGGCTATACCGTTAGGTCTTGCGCTCGGAAAAGGTATTATTCTGGGGGTCGGAACTTTTATTGGGACGACACTTATACCGAAAATGATACTCGCCCTCAAAGCAAAAGCAGCTGGGTTTTTACTTTTCGGTAAGTCCATGGTTGCCTTAGTCGGTGTCGGCGCAACAGCCGCAGTGGCTGGTGTATTTGTACTAATAGGTGTGGCAATCGGAAATGCCTTCTATGAAGGATTTAAGGGCTTTATGGAAGGAGATGGGTTCGTTGATACTCTAGCACGAACTCTCATGGGCGCACTCGGTGGTATCCTCGAAGTCGCTACTCTTGGCCTTTTCGATGCAGATGCGATGATGGATACTATCTTTGGCAGTACTCGAGTAAGAGACAACATGTTGAAAGAACAAGCAAAAGAAACCAAAGAGAATATAAAAGCTTTCAAGGCAGAGACGGATCCTATGCGCAAAGCTGTTCAAAAAGAAATGATGCAGATTGCAGCCGACGCGAAAAAAGCCAAAGCAGTTCTAATGGATCTTAAGGTCTTTCGTGACAAAGACGGAAAGCTACTGTCAGATAAAACACAGACTACTCTAGACAAACTTGCTAAAATTCAAGCTGAGCGTGAGAAAATAGGCAAAAACGAGCAAGAGCGAATCGTGAGGTTACAAGAGCAGCAAGCTAAGGCTGCCAACGCCGGAAAAATGCTGTTGAAGAGACTTAATAGTGAGCTTTCTGACTCTTTCAAGAATGATATCTCAGTGGCAGTAGATAAAGCTGGCGCTCGCCAAGTTCTCAGATCACTTGAAGGTAAGCTCACTCGTCAACAAATGGAATTGGTCACTTATAAGGACGGAGTTCTAAAAATTCATAACGACCTATTTGATGACAAGGGCGAGGGATCAATCATAAAAGCTGCACTCGAAGAAGCAGGCAGTTCAGCAACCTTCGAAAAGCAAGCAGCGCGCATAAGAGCAGCAGCCGAAGCTGCAACTAGTAAATTAAACACGATATCTACCAAAGAAATCGAGGCAGTTTACATCGAAGCTGAAAAGGCCGGCGCACCCCAAGCTGCAAAAATGAAAGAAATGCTTGACGCGAGGCTTAAGAAGCGGATTGAAGGCCAGTTGACCAAGGACTTAGACAAAATTCCAGCCTTTTCAAATAATAAAGATTTGTACGACGCAGAGTTTAAGAGACGATACGCTAAACTTATGAAAGTAGAACAGGATCGCCTTTCAGAACTTGTCAAGCCGCCCGCCACAGAAGAAGAAAAGTTTGCTCAAAAAATGGGTCAATTGGAAGCTGCAGCTAGCACAGTTAAGCGTATCAAGGAACTACAGCAGGTCCCAAAGCAGCTTAAAGAGGCCAAAAAATCGTTTATGGGCATCGATATGACGGGCATCAAAGACCAGGTTGCCGGTGTATTTGAAAAAGCAGGGGAAATGTCTAAACACATAAACAAGGCTGTAACCGACGCCGGCCTTCATAAATCCACAGAGACATTGTCGCCCGCTGTTATGGAAAATTTTCAGGGTATAACTAAGGCACGAGAAGCGATCGACAGTGTTGTTGGAAAGACGACAGTCACAAAGTCTAAAATAGCAGCGAGAAAGTCGAATATAATTGCTTCGTTCGCTGCAATAGGCTCGATCAGAGATGAGCTTGTTAAGAAAGATGGTCCGCTTGCAGTTTCAAAGTCAATCGATAAACAAATGACCACATTGTTCGCTATAAAGAACGTGACAAGCGGAATTGCAGGTCCGGACGGCGTGTTTGATCAAGGAGTTGATAACCTGTCTGCTAAAATAAAGGGCACTCGGGACGCTGTTAAGGCCATTGGCAAATTAGCGAGTGACCTCCAAAAGGTCAAGCCTCTTGTTGCTGGGATAGAAATAGGTCAAAAATTCACATCAGGTCAAGATGTCAAGGTTGCTATTAAAAATGCCAACATCAATCTTAGAGTGAACGTCGCCATCAACGCTAGACAGTTTATTGGAGAATTGTTGAAGGTAGATCTAAACACGTCGCAGGCAGGTAAACAACGTCTAGCTACGACAAATGATATCAGCAAAGGGGAAAATTAATGATTTCAACAAAAAACTTGTCGCCTGAGGATATCGCTGCTGCACTCGAAGAGCTACGAAGTCAAAAAGATAATCCCGAAAGCCCAGCTTATTTTATGTACTCCATACTTTCAACTGCTCATCCAACTGCGCTAGAATTCTTTGAATATCAAGCAGCTATCGCTCTAATGGCAGGCAAGGCAGCAAGAAAAAATTTAACAGAAGCTTTTGCATCAAAAGAAGGACGCAATGCTCTTAGACGACACATGTCTGAGGCTAAGAACGAATCCGAGCAGAGCGAGGAAAGCTAGCATGAGCGAAACACTGGGCAAATTGATGAATAGAGCTTCTGATAAGGAGTCGCAAGCAGCTGCAAGAGCTTTTGCTAATCCAGCGCCCAACCTAGACGAACACAATTATGATGTAGCAAATGCTCAAGAGCTCAAAGAGTACGGCTCTAAATTTATTGAAAAGAACAGATATAGCCCCCCGCTCCCCGCGGGCCAAGAATCACCTGCACTAGATTCAGGTGAATTATCACAACAAGACGTGTATACTACGTCTGAGAATTTCTCTGGTACAGGTGATGATGATCCTGTTGTTATGTTTAAAAACACATCAACGAGTTACTTTGAAATAGAAGAAGGCATTGTCTTAGGAACTAAAAAGTTTACTAAAAACTCACGTATGATGTCGGGAGAAGATGTTCTTGATGGACACAACCTTTTGTCAAGTGAAGAAGGAGGAACACCTGCTCCCACATCTAGGTCTTCACATAAAAGAGACGCTCATTATGAAAAGCCTGATGGAGAAAAAAGGCCAATAGCAGCCGCGCTCTATGAGCTTCTTCTGTCCAAGAATATGTACCACCCAAGCAAAAATTCTCCTTTTATAGATCCAACAGCGATGGGTGAAGCAGCTTTAATAAGAGGAATTTACTCACACCAAGACAGAATGGGAGAGTTTAATCCCAACGCAGAAAAAATAACTGTTGAAGAGTTAGGTAAAGTAGGGCTCGAGCTCTTATTACATGCACAGTCTGAGTCAGAACATGTTAAAAAAGCTGCAGATAGTTTCATGGATAAGGGTAATTTTGGCTCTGTGTTTGAGAACATGGTGCTGTTTCCTCATGCAACTCAGGTTGGGTCTGGGACAGTCAATGTTTCTAATCTTAGAGCAAGAATACGCAAGGGAGAGAGGCTTTTAAACACAGACGGACAAGACGATTTAATTCTTGTTGAAACATTTCAATCTTCACTAGGGGCAATCAAAGAACCTAACACAAAAGGTATTTCTGATGAAGACGATTCACTCAGAGGCTTAGACTTTGTCAGGATGGGTACGTCTTATGGAACTCTAAATTCTCCTGTTGAACAATTTGGAGGTGCACTTCCTGTAGGGATGTTGTTTCCTGTTTTATATGCAGTTCTCTTAATAGGACTTTTAGGAAAGACAATTCCTCCTATTGTTGAAGGCTTGCGTAAAGTAGGTCTTCCTGTAATGAAAGATCCTGAAAATCCAGAGACATATCAGCTTGGTAGAAATAAGGCAACTTCTAAAGACGATTTATTCGACGAATTTCTGGAGTTTATAGGACTTACGTCACTCAATGAAACAGGTGGATGGAGTTCTGTAATGGCTGGGTTGATGCTTTTTTACGGGATGCCTAAAGCCTTATCCCCTGTGTCGTTAGTCTCAGAAGATGTGTTAAGCCTCTTCATAAACATAGTGAGAAGCCCAGGTTATTATCTTGTTGTGACGAAAAGAATTTTGCAAGACACAGGAAAGATAAATGAGGCATTTGTGAACCTTGGGCAAATAGCAGGAAGTGCAGGTCTCTTACAGACGATAGCAGCAATGACTTCAGCGATACAATCCATAACTTCTTCTTTTACTTTTAAGTTCTTTGTAGTCATGGCAAAGACAGGAGCCCAGGCATTAAAAGGATACCTTCAGCCCGGAATGGATGGACATGGGACTGATGTGGTTACTCTTCAAGAGCAAAAGAGAGTTAGGAGGCTGACAGCTAAGAACAGAATTTCTATGTCAAGAATACATTCTGGCAAAGACGTTGCCGAATCGACTCTCTCACTGAGAAGACATGTGGCTGCCCTTTTGCCGAATAGAACAACTGCACGTCTAGGGTTTGAGTCTAGGGAAAAAGATGCGGTTTT
>MDSZ01076788.1_pt1 | contig 11504 bp, 12 predicted proteins | sample 811201 | NCBI WGS metagenome assembly MDSZ01 (sample SAMN05326647, study PRJNA326480) | marine metagenome | isolation source: seawater | place: Indian Ocean: North | collected 2010 | reverse complement strand
TCAAAGAAAAAATAAATTTTTACAAATCGGGAGATCTAAAGGTTTTACAAGTAAGCAGGATATAAACTCAGGTCTTTCTTTAAAAGAAAATAATTTTATAAAAATATTTGAAGAAATTAAAGGTAATAAAAAATTTATGATTTTTACGGGATTAATATTTCTAATTTTGGGATTTATTTTTTACTTTTTATAGTGCGCCACAGCAATTCTTAAATTTTTTATTTGTAGCTGGACAAACTTCATTTCTTGATATCTTTTTAGCCTTATTAATAACTAGTAAACATTTAGCATTCTCAGACATTCGATTATCACTTTTTTTGATAAGGCTATCAGAAACAATTTTTATGTTAAATAATAATCCTATATACTGATTTTTTAAACGTTCTAAAAGATCTTCAAATATATTAAATGCTTCTTTTTTATATTCCACCAAGGGATCTCTCTGACCATAAGATCTTAAACCTATCACCTGCCTAAGTTGCTCAAGATATTGAATATGATTTTTCCAATTTTGATCAATCAGTTGTAAGAAAATTCTTTTTTCCATTTCTTTGGATTGATCTTCGCCTAAAATTGATGATCTTTCATCTCTTTTACTTTTAAACTTATAAACTATTTTTTCTTTGAAATTAGGAGTATCTAAAGATTTTATTTTACTTATTTCATCTTTATTAAATGAAGAACCAAATAGAGATGTAATTTTTTTTTCTAAATCTAAATTTTTTTCTTTATATTCAATCATCTCATCAATTATTTTATTTAAAAAATTATCTCCAAATTCATAAGGGCTAGAACTTTTCATTACTTTTTTTCTTTGTGAAAAAATTACATGCCTTTGATCATTCAAGACATCATCAAACTTTAGTAATGATTTTCTTATATCGAAATTTCTAGCCTCAACCTTTTGTTGCGCTCTTTCAAGAGCTTTATTTATCCATGGATGATCTATACTTTCACCATTTTTAAGTCCCAATTTTTCAAGAACACTATTCATTGATTCTGAGCCAAAAATTCTCATTAAATCATCCTCTAGACTAACAAAAAAAATAGAACCTCCTTCATCACCTTGTCTACCAGATCTTCCTCTAGCTTGATTATCTACTCTTCTACTTTCCATTCTTTCAGTGCCAACAACAAACAATCCACCTAATTTTTTTATTTCTTCTTTTGATATTTCATCAGCATTTTTGCCACCTAGTTTTATATCAACCCCTCTTCCCGATATGCTCGTTGTTATAATCACTGATTTTTTTGAACCTGCGTCTGCAATAATCTCTGCCTCTTTATCGTGATTTTTTGCATTTAGAATAATATGATCTATTTTTTTTTTATTAAAAAGTGCTGAATAATGCTCAGATTTATTAATGCTGCTTGTGAATATTAATAGAGGTTGACCGATATCATATTTTTCTTTCACCAAATTTACAATTGCCTCGTCTTTTTCTCTTTCGGTTCTAAAAATCTGGTCGTTCAAATCTTTTCTGATCATTTCTTTATTTGTGGGGATTGAAACAACATTTAAATTATATATCTCATAAAATTCTTGAGCTTCAGTTAGTGCAGTTCCGGTACAGCCACAGATTTTTTTATATAATTTAAAATAATTTTGATATGTTATTGATGCCAAAGTTTGATTTTCAAATTGTATTGATAAATCTTCTTTTGCCTCTAAGCTTTGATGTAAACCATCTCCAAATCTTCTTCCCGGCATTTGTCTGCCAGATTGCTCATCAATAATTATTATTTCTTTATCTTTAACAATGTAATCTCTTCCATTTAAAAATATGTAATTTGCTCTTAATGATTGATTAACAAGATGCACCAAAGATAAATTTTCTGGATCGTAAAAATTATTGTTTTTTAAAATACCTACTTCAGAAAAAATTTTTTCAACATTATCAATACCTTTATTAGTTAAAAGAATATTTCTATTTTTTTCATCTATATCAAAATCATCTTTGTTTAGCTTTTTTATAAGTTTATTTATAAGAATATATTGGTCAGTTTTATCATCAGCTTGACCTGAAATAATTAAAGGTACTCTCGCTTCGTCAATTAAACAGGAGTCAATTTCGTCAACAATTGCATAGTTATGCTCTCTTTGAACCATAGTTTCTTCAGAAAACTTCATATTGTCTCTCAAATAGTCAAAACCTAGTTCGCTGTTAGTTGCGTATGTGATATCACAATTGTAATTTTTTTTTCTTTCACTATCAGTCTGCCCAGAATTTATGTATCCACATGTAAGTCCCAAAAAATTATAAATTTTTCCCATATTTTCCGAGTCTCTTCTTGCTAAATAATCGTTTACTGTTACAACATGCACACCTTTTCCATCTAAAGAATTTAAATATGCAGAAAGTGCAATTGTTAAAGTTTTCCCTTCTCCGGTTTTCATTTCAGCTATTTTATTTTTGTTAAGCGCTATACCCCCAACTAACTGAACATCAAAATGTCTTTGGTTATAAATTCGTTTTGATGTTTCTCTTACTAAAGCAAAAGCTTCGGGCAACAAATCATCTAAATTTTTACCATTTTGGAACTTTTCTTTTAATTCTGATGTTTTGTTTGGAAAATCTGAATTTTGAAGTTTTGAGACTTCTTGCTCAAGAACATTAATTTTATCAACTATTTTATATAATTTTTCTAGCTCTTTTTGGTTAGAAGATTTAAATATCTTTGATATAAAATTTATTGGGTTTATCATATGATTTCTTTGTTATTTAAACAAATCCTATATAATCATATTATTTATATTTTAAACATGTAAGCATAATTATGGATGAAAATTACCAAATTAACACTAATTCTATGGGATTTTACCAAGATTTAGAACATATTGATGGAATTGGAATCTCGTCTGTTTCAGCACAATTGTATGACAACAAAAAAAGAGACGATCTAGTGATATTTTATTTTAGAAAGGGAGCTAGTGTTGCATCTGTTTATACACAATCAAATATTAAATCAGAAAACATAAAATGGAACTTAAATAATTCAAAAGAAAAAATATATGCTTTATTGATTAATACAAGAAATGCAAATGCATTTACAGGTAAAGAAGGGTATAAATCTATTAATAATATTGCAACTCTACTATCAGAATTATTATCAAAAAAACAAGTAATTGACGAGGAGGAGCCTGTAAAGATAAAGTTAAAGAATCTTTTATTTGCATCAACAGGAACAATAGGTGAAAGTTTTCCTGAAAAAAAAATTATTAATGCTTTACCTAATCTATTAGAAAATATCAAATATGTACAAAATAAATATATTTGGATTAAATCAGCAATGGGAATTCTTACAACTGATACGAGGCCAAAATTATCAATGAAAGAGTGTAAGATTGCAGGAACCCCAGTAAAAATATATGGCTTAGCCAAGGGTTCTGGAATGATTTATCCAGATATGGCAACTACTCTTGGATTTGTATTTACTGATGCAACAATAAGCGGGCGGATACTTAAACAATTGATAAAAAAAAATATTCAAAATACATTTAATGCAATTAGTTGTGATGGAGACACAAGCACTAATGATATGTTAAGTATTTTTTCCACTGGGTATGCTGAAAATAAAGAAGCAAAATCTTATAAGGACAAAATTTTAGATGATTTTGATAAATCCTTAAATTCAGTTCTTAAAGATTTAGCCAAAAGTATTGCTGCTGATGGAGAGGGAGCTTCTAAATTTGTAACTGTAAGAGTTGAAAAATGTAAAAATGAAAATGATGCCAAAAAAATTTGTTTTTCAGTGGCAAACTCTCCATTAGTAAAAACAGCTATAGCAGGACAAGATCCTAATTGGGGAAGGATAGTTATGGCTATAGGAAAATCAAAGGTAAAAATTAATTTAAATAAATTAAATATAAACATAGGTCCAAATAAAATAATTGAAAACGGAAAAATTTATCCCGGATATAATGAAAAAGATGTTGCGGAGTATATGTTATCTCCAGAGATTAAGATTAATATTCAAGCAGGAAGTGGAAAACATGAGTTCGAGGTTTATACAATGGATTTGACAAAAAAATATATAGAAATTAATTCTGATTATAGATCATAAATATTGAAAAATGAAAAAATTATATTAATTGGTATAATATGATTAAATATAAATTAAATTGTGAAAACTGTAAAAGTTGTTTTGATAGTTGGTTTGCTTCATCTAAAGAGTTTGAAAAATTACAAAAAATGAATTTAATCAACTGTCATTTCTGTAATTCTTTTGAAATTAAAAAATCAGTTATGTCTCCAAGTGTTTCAATGAATATAAGAGCCAGCAGAAGTAAATCGTCAAATAAATATCAAAAAGCCAAGTATAAAATAAAAGAATTTCAGAATTATATTAAAAAAAACTTTGAGTATGTGGGAGATAATTTTTCCTATGAAGCTAGGTCAATACATTATGGTGAAAAAAAATCAAAAAAAGGTATCTACGGAGATGCAACATCCAAAGATATTAGAGAATTAAATAATGAAGGAATTGAAACAACACTCATTCCATGGATTAATGATAAAGAAAACTAAAATTTTTTGAACGTAGTAATATAATTAACATCAGTTTGATTTGTAATATTCCAGCTATCCATAAAAATATTATAATTTACTCCATTTATTTTTGTTAATCTCAGTCCATTTTTTTCACAAATTTTTGTTAGTTTTTGTGGTTCTACAAACTTAAACCAGTCATGAGTTCCAACTGGCAGCCAGTTTAAAACGTACTCAGCACCAATTATTGCGAATAAGTAAGATTTCATAGTTTTATTGATCGTAGCAATAAACATTATTCCATTTTTTTTTAAAAGTCGTGAACTAGATTTGATAAAAAAATCTAAATTTTCAACATGTTCAACAATTTCCATGTTTAAAATTACATCATATTTTTTATTTTTTCGAATTTTTTCAGGAGAGGAACAAATATAATTTATTTTTAATTTTTTTTTCTTAGCATGAATTTTAGCTACACTAATATTCTTTTTTGAGGCATCTATGCCAGTTAATTTACCACCAAGTCTACATAACGGCTCAGAAAGCAAACCACCACCACATCCAATATCTAATATATCTAAATTTAAAAATGGCTTTCTTTTATTTTTTATTTTGAACTCTTTAATTATATAATTTTTTATAAATTCAATTCTAATTGGATTAAATTTATGTAATGGCTTGAATTTACCTTCTTGATCCCACCATTCTTCAGCCAAACGACTAAATTTTTGTATTTCTTCATTATTTATTGTGTTAATAGCCATTTAATTTGATTTCAATTTTTATAATTTTTTTATTAAAACATAATATAAGGAATAACAATGAAAATTGTAGTATTAAAATTTGGAGGAACTTCTGTTGGTTCAATTGAAAAAATAAAAAAAATTTCAAAAATCATTACAGGATATTTAAAAAAAAAGTATAAAGTGGTTGTTGTGTCTTCGGCAATGAGTGGTGAGACAAATAGGTTAGCTAAATTAAGTAAAAAAATTTCCAAAAATTTTGACTCTTCAGAATATGACACGCTAGTTGCTGCAGGAGAACAGGTTTCTTGTTCACTTTTAGCGGGCCAATTGAAAGAAATGGGATATTTGTCAAGATCATGGCTTGGATGGCAAATACCAATACTTACTCTAGGTAGGCATTCTCATTCAAAAATTATAAATATAAATAAACATAAAATATTTAAGTTTTTGAGAGAAGGTGGTATTCCAATAATTGCTGGGTTCCAAGGCGTCAATTCTGAAAGTCGAATTACTACTATTGGTAGAGGAGGATCAGATTCAAGCGCCATAATGGTCGCAAAGTTTCTAAACGCAGAAAAATGTATTATATATACCGACGTAGACGGCATTTATACAACCGATCCAAATTTAACAATAAAAGCCAAAAAAATAAAAAAAATTTCATATGAAGAAATGCTCGAAATGGCTTCTTTAGGAGCGAAAGTTATGCAGCCGAACTCAATACAAGATGCTCGACTTAATAGAATAGATATTGAGGTTAGATCTTCATTTAAAAATATTCCTGGATCATTAATCACAAAAAAAAAAATATATCAACAAAAAATATAATTAGGGGAGTTTCATTTACAAAAAATGATGCTAAAATTACACTTGTTGGAATTAAAGATAGACCTGGTATTGCTGCATCAATTTTTGAGCCATTATTTAAGAATTCTATAAATGTAGATATGGTTGTTCAAAATATATCATCTGGAAAAAAAGAAACTGATTTAACATTTACTATAAAAAAAGAAGATTTATATAAAACTGAAAAATTAATAAAAAAAAATAATAAAATTAAATTCAAACAAATTATAGTTGATGAAAAAGTCTCAAAAATCTCAATTGTTGGCGTAGGAATGATAACTACACCAGGTGTGACTTTTAGGATGTTCAATGCCTTAGCTAAAAAAAAAATAAATATATTGGTTATTTCAACTTCAGAGATTAAGATTTCAGTACTAATTGGAAAAAAAAATTTAAAAAAAGCAATTAATGTCCTTCATAAGGAATTTAAGTTAGATTACTAAATAAAATTAATGAGCATTAGACCTTTTAGAGAAATTAATAGAAAAAAAACAAAAGAAATATTTGTTGGAAAAATTAAAATTGGAGGACAAAATCCAATTGCAGTTCAATCAATGACAAATACTAAAACTATTGATATTAAGTCTACGATTGAACAAATAAATGAAATCGAAGAAGAAGGAGCTGATATTGTAAGAGTTTCTTGTCCAGACGAAGCCTCTACTATTGCATTAAAACAAATTGTAAAAAATGTAAATTTACCAGTTGTTGCTGATATTCATTTTCATTATAAAAGAGCCTTAGAGGCTGCTGAAAATGGTGCGGCATGTTTAAGAATTAACCCTGGAAACATAGGTGATAGAAAAAAAATTCAAGATGTAGTTAAGGCCGCAAAAAATAACAATTGTTCGATTAGAGTGGGGGTAAATGCGGGATCATTAGAAAAAGATATTTTAGAAAAATATAAAGAACCTTGTCCAGAGGCATTAGTAGAAAGCGCAATAAGAAATATTAAAATATTAGAGGAAGAAGATTTTTTTAATTTAAAAATAAGTGTAAAATCGTCAGATGTATTTTTATCTTTATGGGCTTATCGTAAGTTATCAGAGCAAGTTGATTATCCTCTTCATTTAGGTATAACCGAGGCTGGAAGTTTTATACCTGGGAGCATTAAATCTTCTATTGGTCTAGGAGCTTTACTTTTAGAAGGCATTGGAGATACTATTAGAGTATCTTTGTCAGATGATCCTGTTAAAGAAGTAAAAATCGGCAATGAAATATTGAAGTCTTTAAATCTAAAAAAAAGAGGAGTAAAAATCATTTCATGCCCTTCATGTGCAAGGCAGGGTTTTAACGTTATAGAAACTGTAAATATTTTGGAGGAAAAACTATCGCATATTAAAACACCGATTACCCTATCAATAATTGGATGTGTAGTTAACGGTCCAGGCGAGGCCGCTTTTACCGATATAGGTCTGACAGGAGGTGGAAACAATCATCACATGCTTTATATAAATGGAAATCAGACAAAAAAAATTTCGACAGATGAGATGGTTGAAAAAATACTTGCTTTAATAGAAAAAAAAGACGCAGAACTAAAATCAAAATCAGAAAAAAAATAAGTAACCCAATGTCATTGCCTATAAAAAAAGTAATCGAAATAATTAATAAACATTCTGAATTAGAAAAAGAACTCTCTAGCCCAAACTTAAATAGTAAAGATCTTGCGCAAAAATCAAAAGAGTATTCAAGTTTAAATGAAATTATTAATATAGCAAAAGATTATTCAAATTATGAAAATAGCCAAAAAGAACTTAAAAAAATTATGGCAGACTCAAATTCTGAAGATGAAATTAAAGAACTAGCAAAGATTGAATTAGATCAATTGTTAGAGAAAAATAAAGAAAATGAAAAAAAACTAAAAATGTTTCTTTTGCCAAAAGATGAGGCAGACGCAAAAAATGCTATTTTGGAAATTAGAGCAGGTACAGGTGGACTTGAGGCAAGTTTATTTGCATCTGATTTATTTAAAATGTATGAAAAAATATGTAACAAAAAAAATTGGTCTCTTGAAGTAATTAGTTTATCAAAAAGCGATGCAGGTGGTCTCAAAGAAGTGATTGCATCAATAAAAGGAAAAAATATTTATTCACTTTTAAAATATGAAAGTGGTGTTCACAGAGTACAAAGAGTTCCTGATACTGAAACTCAAGGTAGAGTTCACACATCAGCTGCAACCGTTGCGGTTTTACCCGAGGCAGAGGAGGTTGACGTAAAAATAGAAGATAAGGATTTAAGAATTGATGTTTTTAGAAGTAGTGGACCAGGTGGTCAAAGTGTTAATACAACTGATAGCGCTGTAAGAGTAACACATATACCAACAGGAATAGTTGTAAGCCAACAAGATGAAAAATCACAAATTAGAAATAGAGAAAAAGCTTTAAAAATTTTAAGATCTAGATTGTATGAATATGAAAGAAAAAAAGCTGATGATCAACGTTCTCAAGATAGAAAAAATAAAATTGGAACAGGCGATAGATCGGAAAGGATAAGAACTTACAATTTTCCACAAGGAAGAGTTACAGATCATCGGGTAAATCTTACCTTGCACAAACTTGAAGAGTTTATGCAAGGTGAAATATTTGACGAAGTAATTGATATTTTAAATTTAGAAGCACAAGAAAAGTTATTAGAAAACTTGAATCAATGAATTTAATAAAACTAATTAATAAAGGAACCGAAATACTAAAAAAAAATTCTATTTTTACAGCAAGTATTGATGCTGAAATATTACTATCTATATCTTTAAACAAAAGTAGAGACAAAATGTTATTAAATCAAAATCAAAAAATTAATTTTAGTCAGATTAAAAACTATATTAATTTAATAAATAGAAGAAAAAGAAAAGAACCTGTATCATTAATTGAAAAAAAAAAGATTTTTTTGGGACTCGAATTTTTTGGTGAATAGAGATGTATTAACACCAAGATTTGAAACAGAATTATTAGTTCAAGAAATATTAAAAATTTATAAATTTTCTAAAAAAATTAGAATTTTAGATGTTGGTACAGGAAGTGGATGCATCTTGATATCTTTATTGAAAGAAAAGAAAAAATGGGCAGGAGTGGGTATAGATATATCTTTAAAATCTATTAAAACAGCCAAAACTAATGCAAAAATACAACAGGTAAGTAATAGAATTAGATTAATCAAATCTGATATTGACAAATTTTTTAATGGAAAATATGATCTAATAGTTTCTAATCCACCTTACATAAACAATATTGATTACAATAATTTAGATGTGGAAGTTAAGGATTATGAGCCTAAAATAGCTCTTTACGGTGGTATAGACGGATACTCTGTTATCGAAAAAGTGATTAAGAAAAGTAAATTAATTTTAAAGACAAACGGATTGTTAGCAATGGAATTTGGATTAGGACAAAATTATAAGACAAAAGAATTATTAAAAAATAATGGTTTTTATATATCGAAAATTATAAAAGATTATCAAAATATAACTAGATGCATTATTGCAAGAAAAATTAAATAATACAAATAATGAGAAATTTTAAAAGCAATAGGAGAAGATTTAGAAGTAACTCCTACGAAAGGAACTCAAAGAATAATTCCAAGGATCAAAATTTTGTTTCAACAATAGGAAATATATCTGATTTTAAGAAAAAAAATTATAATAGAAATGGTGCTAATGCCCATAAACTGGTTCAAAAATACTCCGATCTCGCAAGAGAGGCTTTATCTACCGGAGATAAAATTTTATATGAAAACTATTTACAACACGCTGAGCATTTCATCAGAATTACAGAAAATTCATCAAACACTTATGCTGAAAAAAATACTTCTTCTGAAGTAATTGAAGAAACAAATATTAGTAAAATTAAAGAGAAAGATCTTAAAAAAGAAGATAATATTCAACAAGATAAAAATTAATTACTCATATTTATCAGTTCCGATTTAAGAACATCGATTTTAATTTTTTCCAATTCAAATTCTTCCCTATTTTTACCTTTAAGTTTTTTTCCTGAAGGAAGTTTTAATGTCTGAGAATTAACTTTTTTACCATTTTGAATTACTTCATAATGCAAATGAGGTCCTGTCGACATTCCTGTTGAACCAACGTAACCAATTATTTGTCCTTGTGTTACTCTTATATTTTTTTTTATACCTCTAGCAAATTTTGACATATGGGCATAAACAGTACTGTAAGTACTATTATGACGAATTTTTATACAATTTCCACCACCACCACACCAACCTGCTTTAGTTATAACACCCGAGCCTGACGCCATTATCGGTGTTCCCATTGGAGCTGCAAAATCAGTTCCTTGATGCATTTTATTATATCCTAGTATTGGATGTTTACGCATTCCATAACTTGAAGATAATCTTGCACCATTAATGGGAGTTTTCATCAATGTTTTTTTAATACTTTGTCCATTCGGTTCAAAATGATCATTTATTTTTTCTTTTTCTGAATTGTAATAATATAATTCCAAAGATTTTCCCTTTAAAATTAAATTCGCATACAAAATATTCCCAAAATCCACAGTCTTATTGTTATCATTTTTGTATTCCTCAAAAACAATTTGAAAACTATCATTTTTCATTATGTCTCTTTGAAAATCTACTTGAAAACCATATATTTGTGCAAATTGTACTATTATGTTTGGATCAATCCCTTTATCAATTGCAGCTTTGTATAAACTATTTTTAATAAAATTCTCTTTGTACACCAAGTTTAATGATAGTTCTTTTGTGTTTTTAGAGTATTCAAATAGTTCTTTTTGATTTTTATAAATTATTAAGTCTTTTTTTTTATTGATTGGAATTATTACTTTCGAAATACTTTTTGTATTTAAGTTATCAATATTAAAAGTAATCTTTTGATTTTCATAAAGTTTAAATCTCAATTTCTTATCTACAATAAAATCTAAAATTTTTTTCTTTTCTTTTTTTTCAAGCCCTAGTTTATCTAAAATAATTTCAAAATTTTCTCCAGTTGAAATGAAATAATCTACTCTTTCAAACCTAGGAGTAAGCGAATTTGAAATTGATTTAAGAGTTTTTTGTAAGTAAGTATTATCAATTTTATTTTTAAGTTTATTTATTTGATCATTCTTATAACCATCAAAAATATTAACTATTAAAACTGTTAGAACAACCAAACCCAATAAAATAAAGTAAGACTTGAACACCTTAAATTTATGATATAGCTCAAATTTTGAAAACTTATTTATCATCAAAAAAACCCTAATAATTAAGGGTTTTTTAACATATTTTTTTATATCTAATAGCTTGATTTATATATTTTTTAGAATATAAGCAGTCCACCTAACTTTAAAAAAGTTATATTTATCAGGCTTTTTAGCCTGATTAGCTGTTTTATTAGTAAAAATTTAAGAAGAGAAGTGTGGACGGTTAAGGTTACCAAAATTTGTCGTACACACTTCAATCACATATA
>MDSZ01073598.1_pt1 | contig 11504 bp, 3 predicted proteins | sample 811201 | NCBI WGS metagenome assembly MDSZ01 (sample SAMN05326647, study PRJNA326480) | marine metagenome | isolation source: seawater | place: Indian Ocean: North | collected 2010 | reverse complement strand
CATGCTGCAAGAGGCATCTATGAGAATGCTATTGAAAATGGTAAGACCCCAAGACAAGCAAAGGCAGCGGTTGATAAGGCACTCAAGAAAGGTCAAATAACATCAAAACCACAGACAGGTTCTCTTGGTGGAACTGATAAGGGTAGTAAGATTGCCAAGGGTGGACTGAAGAAAGTTCCTAAGAGACTTGCCACTAAGGTTCTTGGTAAGCAAGGTATCATGGCGATGAAGGGTATCGCCAAAGGATTCAGTAGGATTCCTATCCTTGGTCCTATTGTTGTTGCTGTATCCTCTCTGCTTGCTGGAGAACCACCTGGACAGGCACTGTTTAAAGGATTAGGTGCTGCTCTCGGTGGATTCCTTGGAACCTTTATACCCATCCCAGTTCTTGGAACGATGTTGGGTGAGGTTATGGGAACATTTGTTGGTGACCTTCTGTATTCTCTCATCCTTGGTGGTGGTCCTAAGGAGGCAGGTGATAAGTTGATGAATGCAATCAAGACTGCCCTTGATGTGGGTGGACTGATTGTCAAGTTTGTAGGTGATGGATTTAAGAACTTCATCAATGGATTCTTCGAGAAAGATCCTATAGAAATCCCTGAAGGGATGGGTAGACGTGTTGCTGCTACTAAGATTGTAGAGTTCCTTGGTATGAAGGACTTCCTCAAGGATAGAGGATATGTTGATGGTAAAGACCAAGTAACTAAGTTCCCCAACTTGATGAATCTAATCAATCCATTCTCTGTGATTGGATTGTTAGGACAGTCTTTCTTTGGTGATATGTCTAGTACAACTGATTCCTCATCAGCGAAGGCAAAAGAAGAGGATAAGGAAGAAGGAGGAGGCCTCTTTGGTGGATTATTTGGTGGTGGTAATCAACCAGAACTAAAAGGAAATGATGAGGGTGGTGCTGGTATACCCGATGGTGATGGACAGACTGCTGCTGGAACATCTACCAAGGGAATGATTACTGGACCTGCTGGATATAATAGAATCGGTGCTGGTGCTGCATATCACGTCGATACTAAATTCCACAGCAGTCTTGGAATGGGTGGAATGATATCTGCAATGGACAAGATGGCAGATGCTTATGAGTCAAGAGGTAAAGAGATTGTCTTCTCTGGTCAAGGATATGCTAGACTGAAAGCATATAAATCTGACTTAGATTCAAAGGAGAAGAAAGCATTGCTGACTAGTGCAATTGATGCTCATAGTCATTCTACTTTCATGAGAGCAGAAGGATTTAAACCATTTGACTACTATATTCCAGATACTGGAATTAGAGATTTGTATCACCCATCTACAGAGAAAGCAGAAATCATACTGCCAGACTTTGGTGGTAAGACCAATGTTGGTGCTCTCTATGGTGGTTATGGTAAGAGTGCTAATATCTTTGACTCCTCTGGTAAGCACGTTGCCATGACAGGTCATGGAGACTTGGCATACGCAGAAGGTGGAGAGACTCTGGCAACTCCTCATATGGCACTGATTGGCGAGAAAGGAAAAGAGTTTGTTGTTGATGCCGACTCTTATGAACCGATTGAGAGAATGCTACCTGGATTGTTTGACGCGATCAATGAAGCAGAAGGTGAGGATGCAGTTGCTGCTCTGATGGAATATACTGATTATGAGAGACCTCAACAGCAAGAACCAATGATGATTGGTGGAGGTGGAGGTGGAGAATCTTCTGTCAGTAATGAACAAAGTAGTACTAGTACAACAGGCAGTGGGTTTGTTGGTGGACCTGGTGCAAGAGCAAGAGTGAAGAGGAATTTCTCTTTCCGATATAAACACGGGTAAATAGTAGTAGAGGTAATATCACATGGCACAAGAAAACCAAGGTCAATTAGCAGGTCCCGCTAATATACAAAAAATAGGAATAGCATCTGTTGAACAACAGGGAAAGATAGTTGACATAAGTGCTGGTATTGTTGAGTTGCGATACTGGGAAAGTATTTTGCAGGATTCTCCCAAAGCAACTATCACATTCATGGATAGTGGAAATTCTATTGACAAAAAATCTGTGATAGAGGGTCTACCATTACATGGCACCGAACCTACTCTCATAGTAATGACAGACAATTATGATAATGAAACTAGCATAGAGATGGTAGTTTCAAAAGTATCCACTCTAAAAAAAGATACAACAAAAAGTCTTGTCTACTTGGTTCTTGATAGTGAAGAACATTATTACAATGGAAGTTCTTCGATAAGGGAATTATTTGAGGGGAATATTGCAGATACGATTAAAAAAATATTTACAGCAACTAGTCCTGCGGGATTGGCTTCGGTAAAAGAATTGGATATTGAGGAAGTTGGAAATCCTTTAAGTTATTATGGTAATGGATTTAAAGCATATTATGTATTAAATAATTTAGCAAAAAAAGCAAAACCACAAGGTGGTGGTGGAACAAAGTCTGCAGGTTATTTTTTCTTTGGAACATCTGAGAAGATGATTTTTAAATCAATTGATAGTTTCTTTGATGAAGAGAAGAATCCAAGAAAACTGTCAATTATCTATAACAATTCTCCTGATAGAACTAAAGGTATACCTGAAGGATATGATGTTAAGGCACTGTCCTATGAGACTGATATCGCAGATGCGAGTAAGCAGAGTGAGCAAGGATCTAAAAAAACAAAACAGATAACATTTGATCCTGCCAATTTTAATTTTACTCATGTCGTTCTTTCTGCAATAGAAGCGGTTGGTAATGCGTCACAATTTGAACCATTAAAAACTGCAGCGGAAGAGTTGCCTAAGTTTAATCCAAACTTCCTTCAGGAAGCAGCAAGAACAACAATATCATTATTGGATAGTGGTACAACCAAAACTCTTGACGAATCGGAAGCAGAAAACTATACTACCAAAGACATTGAAAATCAGTCTATAATGAGATATAATCAAATGTTTGCAACGAGAGTAAGTGTTACCATTCCAGGTAATTTCTCTCTCCATGCAGGAGATTTGGTATTTTTCGATGGTCCGTCATTACAAGAAGACACAAAGAACGACGAGGTTGACAATGATGGTGGGGGACTATATATTATAGCAAGTCTATGTCACTACGTATCACCTGAAAGAACGCTAACCAAACTCAGTTTGATAAGAGATTCTTTTGGAAGAACTGGTAATCACACTTCAAGGTAACTACACATGGAAAGCATCGAAAAGCATATCCAATTGGATAAAGAGATTCTTGAGAATCCAACAACTTCCCCTCAGCAACGTCGTCACGTAGAGGAAGAACTACATGAATTAGAAGTATATGTAGAAAATCATAAAGAAGAAATCGAAGCAGGAGACCATCACGATCCCACAGCACTAGAACTTTATTGTGAGGTGGAACCAGGTGCTCCTGAATGTAAAACGCATGATAACTAATTAATATGGCAGACAAGGGGTTAGCAGAATCTGGAATTCTTGGCACTAGTTTTAACTGGTGGATCGGTCAAATTGCCGATGACTCCACATGGAGAGATAATATCATCTGCGCTCCTTATGAAGATAAGAATGAAAACAAAGGATGGGCTAGAAGATACAAGGTAAGAATACTTGGTATTCATGACCAAGGCGAAACTAAAATCCCATCTGAGAAATTGCCTTGGGCACAGGTAATGTATCCTGTCACTGCTGGAGGATTCCTCGCCAGTAGTGGTCAAACACCCAATCTCCGTCAAGGAAACATGGTGTTTGGATTCTTCATGGATGGAGAACAGATGCAAGTTCCCATTATCATGGGAGTTCTTGGTAACAATGCCAAGAATTTGATGGCAGCAACCACTGGCGATAATAGAGTCACCAATGAACAACCTGGAAGTCTTGCTGTTAGTGGATACGCCCAAGGACAGAAACCAAAGTCTGCTGCCAATGGTCAAAAAGAAACTGCCCCAGACCAGGATCTGGCAATCTCTAGACCAAACTTACAACCAGAAGCTGCTCCTTCATCTAGTAGAGATACTCTCAATAAGTATGGATTAAAAAATGATCCGACTCCAGAGCAGCGAGCAGATATTGAAGCAAAGAAATCCGAGCTAGAGCAAAGGATTAATTCTGGAGAATTTAATAATAATACAGAAGCAGAGATTGCCGAGATCTTTGATCGCGAAATAAAAGGAGCAGTTCAGCAGGGGATAAAAAGGAGATCCAACATTGCAAATTCTCCTGCTACTCCAGCATCCTCGCTTCCATACAATGAGAGTCCTGATGTCCAGCAGATCAATGCTTCGGATGTCAAGAATGATGATGAGATGGAAATGAAGACTGTGATGGCAAAACCAGACGATCCAGTTCAGTCTGCAATGAAAGCCATCCAGACTATTATTGAAAATATGACTGCAAGAATTGATAAGTATCTCAATGCAATTCAAAGTTATGTGGATGCAGTATCAAGTGGTGCTGATCAATTGCAAAAAATAATTCATGATGCTGCTTGTCAAATGGTCAAGTATATGAAAGTGATCTTTGATAAAATCATGGAGTTTGTTCTCAAACAACTCAACATTGTCATGCAACAAATTGTTGCACTAATGCCAACAAACCTACGACATGAATTAGGTGATTTAAAAGAGGTAATAAATGAACTAATTCTTGGTGTTTATAATAATATGATCAACGGTCTTTGTGGGCAATTAGAGGCAGCACTTACAGATTCCATACAACCAGAGAAAAAAGAAGCAGAGGCAAGAGCAAACGCAAATTCTACTGCTTCTGGAGGAGATCCATTTCAAACAAGACCAGAAACCCCTGTGTGTTTTGCGGAGGGACTTACTTCAACATTATTATCGAAGAATCAGAATACTATAACTGAATCCAATACAAATGTTGTTAGAAGTTTGAATAATTATATTGGAGCAAAGCAAGACGAAATCAATTCTGTATCTGCTGGATTGAATGCAGGTGCAGATTCTGTAATGGGAGCTCTTGGTGGTCTTGCTAGTGTTGGTGATTTTGCTGCTACCGCAGGAGAAGTGACTGGAGAAATGGCAGGGGGAATAGGAAGTATTCCAGATATCTCTAGCAGTCTTGGTTCTGCTCTCGGTTTTGCTAACGTTATCTCCAATGTATTTGCTGGTGAGTTAAAACCAAAACAAGCACTTGCAGATTTTCATCAACTTGGAACTGGTGGTTCCTCTGGACCAGATTCGCAAACACCGAGTATTACTGGATTGGATTCATCTGTTGCACTTTCTGGAGAGGATAGAGCAAACCTAATCACAGATCCACCAGAGAGAACTCCGTTTGCACAACCACAGACTAATGAACCAATTGCAGCAACTGATCCTATGAATGATAGTTATTCAAATACAGACGCAGATGGAAATTATATTCCAATGACCGCAGAGGAGAAAGAATCTGCATTAGAACTGTTCTAAATCCTTGATAAATATTAACTAAATGAGACCGCAGAAATAATATCAATATGCCTGCAAAACGTCCTGACAATAAGACAAAATATAATGCCTTTGCATCTTCAACTACAGATGCGGGCCCTTCTGGTGTTGGAAGGGACCTTGTCAGAAAGCAAAATCAAGATGTCCGTGTTGGATACATTGACGCTGATAGAGGATATGTTGATGGGTTGACGGTTTATGAAGCTAATAAGTATGCTGAAAGAAATCCAGGAACTCAGTTCGTACATAAAAATAGAGATAGAATAGCATATATCAATATAAATGCTGTCAATAAATTAACGAATGAAAATACGAAACCTAAGAAAGGATCGTATCAATTAGTTGATGAAGAAGGAAATTATACTGATTGCAATACTGTTAAGGGATTAGTAACTAATCCAGATGGAACGGAGTTGCCAAATAAACCAAAAGGATTGGGTGATGATCCTTTTGTTCCACAACCCAGTTCTGGTACAGGTTCTGGTTCTGGTACAGGTTCTGGTTCTGGTTCTGGTACAGGTTCTGGTGGTGGTATAACTGCGGATGATACTAAAGGCATTAAGGTTATCGTAGAGGGTGGCGGTGGTGTTGGATGTATAGCATCACCAGTAATTGGAACTGATGGTGCTGTTATCCATATTAGAGTAATCCACAGTGGATTTGGATATAGATTTCCTCCTCAAGTAAGAATCTTTGATCCAAATCAAAGAGGTGCTGGAGCAACTGCGAAGGCATATGTTGGAGGAAGACAATTAATTAAAGAAGAATTTGACTCAGCATCTGATGTTGAAGATTATGATTTTTCTCCATCACCATTATCATTTGATACTACTCAAAATCCATATGGAGTATCATATTCCCTTAGTACAAATACCGTAATTGGTGATTGGGATCCTAGAAGAATTATTAGTGTAACTGAGGCAACTGGATTTGAGCAACAACTTAGAGATTATCTTGATTTCTTAGCAGGGTTTGATCCCAATAAACCTTGGTGGACAACTAGGATCGAAGAACCCGTAAAGGTAGTTGGTGGCGGTGATGAAAGAAATTCATTGAAAGCTGGGAATATTCTTTTCCCCGTTGAGCATATGGCATGGGCAGGAAAGAAAGATATATCAAAAGACTTAGTAGATGTTGAATTTGAAGTTTATGGTCAAGGCACTAGAGGAAATAGATCTATCTATTATGATTTCACTGCCAAGGATGGATCTCACAAATTTAGAGTAAAAGGTGTTACTGCTAAAGGTAGAAATGAAAAAATAAGAACGGACATAATTAAAGTAAAAGCAAACACTACTTATGATGTGAAGGCATCAGTCATTAGTGGGAGAGGAGCAAAGAGTGAAAAAGTAGAGCAAGGTCTCTTAGAGAAAGCAGGAAAGAATCCAGGAGAGAATAGAAAATTCCAGGAAACGAAACGCAGTTCCACTATCTTTGGAGATATTATTGGATCGTTAAATGATAATGATGACGTTCAGGTTACTGCGAACAAAGGAAAGTTCAAAGCATCTAATAGAAAAATTATAAGTGTAGATGCTTCGGAAGAACAACTGGAAAAATTCAAGAGTCAACCAAACAGATTTAAAAGAGCAACTTTTGATTTAACGTATAGGGTAAATGTCCCTGGTGCAACCAAAGTAACTGAGACGATTCTGCCTAGTTTCATGAATACACACGCAGTGTGTCCTACTCTTCCTTCCCATAAAGAAGGAACTGATATGAACGGTAAACTGTACTCGATGATATGGAAAGAGCAGTTTCCTCATGAGGGAGAGTATACCTTTAGAGGTATTTGTGATGATAAAGCCTCTGTCTATCTTGACGGTGAACAGATAATGCTTCTTCCTGGGCATAAAGGAATTGATTCAAAAACTTTTACACCAAGAAAACTAAAACTTAATGTCAAGGAAGGTCTTCATGAAATTAGAATTGATTTACTCAATTCTACTCATACAAAAATTGTAAAGAGAAAAATCACTGCCAAAGGCGGAACCTCTAAAGGTAGGGTTCCTATTGAGTTTGAAGTTTATGGTCAAGGAAGTAAGAAAAATACTGCTATAAAATTTATCTTCACTTCTCTTGGTGGAGAAGATTCCTTCACAATTGTACCTAAAAGAGAACGTGTTAATAACAGATATCGCTACACAAGGACAGTAAGACTTCTTCCAAACACAGATTATAAAGTTCAGGCAGTTGCTGGTGAGGAAATAAGTGTTACTACTCCTGGTGTTCCCAAACCTAGAGAAAGACGTATTCCAATAATCTTTGAAGATTTACATCCAAAAAATAATCCAATTTTACTTGGAAACAAAAATAGAGAACTGCGACTTAAAGATGGTCATGGTAATGATTACAATGCACTGTTCCAAATTGTAACAGCAGGTCCTAATATGGACGCAAAGTTCTCTGGAGATGGTAAAGAACTTATAGTAATAGGTGAGGGTAGTGTAACTCTTAGATTTAAGTATGATGATAATCCAAGATCTTCTGGAGAAGCTGTTAGATCTATTACGATTAAGGGAAAAACTTGGAGAAAAAAGAATAGAGAAAAGGGAAAAGAAACTCACACAATTGTTATTGGTAATTCTAATACAGGGAATCCTTCAGTTCCTGCGAGAGTTGTTCACCCAATTAATTTTGTTGGATTGAACCCCGTAAATGATCCAATCAAGGTCTCGAAGAATAAGTCAAAATTACTCTTGAAAGATAATGGTGGCGCAACAACCCCCAACAGGTACAGAACTACCCCTCTCTATAGATATCTTGAAACAACCAATACTAGATATAGAACTACCCCTCTCTATAGATATCTAAACAGTACCACTGGTGATCATTTTACTGGTCTTGATACTGCAGCTCCTACCGGTTATGTTAATGAAGGAGTATTTGGTCATGTGTTTATTGGAAATCAACCACCAGGAACAGTTGCTATCCAAGACAGTGAACCAGGAAAACCAACAAATACTTACACGGCGTATGCTTATCCTGCAACTAGTACACCTCCATTTAATATAGATGGAACTACAATCGCGACAACTTTAATTTACGCGAAGACGAACCAGAACGATGTCATGTGGACTAATGATCCAAATGAAGGAAATAATCTGGGTTATACTATAGACACTACCAATCATCCACTAGGATATGCATTTTATAATGCAACAAACCCTGTTGATATGACAGTAACAACAACTGGTGATCATTTCACAGGGATCGATCCCGTAGCCCCTGCAGGTTATGTTAATGAAGGAGTATTTGGTCATGTGTTTATTGGAAATCAACCACCAGGCACAATTCGTGTTAGTGATAATGAACCAGGAAAACCTCAAAGTTCATATGAGGCATATGCTTTCCCTCCAACCAGTACACCTCCGTTTTTAATTGGCACAAATCAGATCCCAACGACTCTAATTTATGCGAAGACAAATTTGACTGATGTCATGTGGACTAATGATCCAAATGAAGGAAGCAGTCTAAACCCACCCTATATTTTAGACACTACAAATAATCCAAATGGTCATGCATTTTATAATGCAACAAACCCTGTTGATATAACGGTTGATACTCCAACAGGTGGTGATGAAAGTGCAACTGTTTTAATTGAAAATGTACAAGGTGGTACTGCCGAATTTACCAATGATGGTAGAGGAATTGCAGTAAAAGGCAATGTTTCTTTGAGTGTAACTTTGTCTTGGGATGACAATCCTAAAACTGGTGGAGTTGCTCTTGATAATTTCTCACTTGCTGGATTGACTTGGAAGCAAAGAGGAATAAGAGGATCTGTAACAAAAACGATCACTCTCAAGGGAGAAAAAACCGTTAAAGATGATTTACTCATTGATGTTCCAGTACCTCCTATTGTAAACACTTACAAATTAGTTCCAGAACAGGGAACTCTGAAACCAAAATATTTTGGAAAAGGTGGTTTAAAGATTGAAGGTGGATCAAATCAGTCCAAGGTTATCTTTGCAGATATTATTGGTTCTGTGAACGATAATGATGATATGCAAATTAGATGTAGTGATGGAATCTTCACTCCGTCTAATAAGAGAAAGAAAAGTGGAGTTTCTGGGCAAGGAAAACAAACGAGAGGTACTTGGGATCTTACTTATAGATTTGATATAGATGCTAACGATACTAGAGCTCAGCAAATCAAAAAGCAACTTAAGAAGAATGGATATTCAACAGATGCAGACTTTGAAACAGTAACCGTATTTAATACTAGTGACTATATCAATAAAGCAAATAGAAAATTATTCAGGGTATTCCCTTGTGCAGATCAAACCAAAGATTTCTTTTCTGCAAATGCAGTCACTCCATATAATCCATTAGAACTTGATCCCGATTTTCCAAAAATTACAAGACCTCAACCCCAAAAACCAAGAAGACCAAAAGTAAATTTTGAGCAAAATGGAAAAAATCTTAAATTAAAAGTTACTGGATCAGGAAAAGTAAGGATTGGATTTAAATTAAAAACAAATGATAAGCAATACATCTCTGGTGTTTTTGCGAAAGAGGTGCAAATCAGCGCAGACGGACCAGATGTTGTCTTAAGAAGAACGATAACGCAAAGATATAATGCTTCTGGAAAGGCTCGATTCCAGGGTAGAGATAAGTACACCGAATCAATAAAAGAAAAGGAAACCATCACTGCAGAGGGTGTCTTTACCGCAGGAAGAGAATATAATATTAAAGTTATTGGTGGTTCTAGTACCTCTGGTTTTAAGACTGTTGATAAAACTAAAGTCTACTTTGATGATGATATTGATGGTAGTTTTGATAAGAATGGTGCATTATCAATTAAATATGTTAATGTAATAGAAGAACCTCGTACTCTTCCACCTAGTAATTCTGGGAATAAAAGTTATGCAAACAAAACTCCATCAAAGAGGTATAAAGGTGATACAAATGATTATGCAGGTACTCATAAGATCGTTTGGAATAATGTAAGATTCCCAATAACTGGATCTTACAAGATTGGAGTAATGGTTGATGATAATGTTAGGATTGAAATTGGCACAAAACAGAAAGGTGATGTAGTTAAAATCTATAAAGAAGGTTTTACTAGAGGTAATAATAGGTCAACTGGAAAGAGTGAATATGTTGAGACCATACCAGAAGGAAACTACACAATCACTGCATACCTACAACAGATTCCTGGTAGGCCAATCAATGATGGCAACCCAATGGGACTTGCTATCAACATTGATACCGTCTTTGCAGAAGTAGAGGAAGAAGTCGTAGTCAATAAATCCTGGTATGATAATCCATACGGTGCTGCACTGACTATTCATGCTCCATTACCTCCTGTACCGCCCTTAGACATTGTACAAGAGGATAGTGCTTGTCCACAGAATCCAATATGGACGACTAGACATAATCAAGCTTCTGGTGAAGATAGATGGATACCAGTAAATCATAGGCACCCAGATGGTAGAAGATCTTGGAGCAGATTTATGAATCAATATGCTATGTCACCTATTCTTCCTTTAGGAACTCCTAGAAGTGGTAGACCAGGTGAAACTTGGGAAACCAAATGGGATGTGAATATTCCATATGATGGTTTCTATAACTTCAAGGGAGCTGTAGATAATTTTGCAACAGTATCTATTGGAACGCACTTCATTAAAAAATTAGATGGATTTGGTACAGAGAAGAAAGATCTAACTGATCATAAAGTTTTCTTGAGAAAAGGAAAGATAACACTTGGTCTGAGTGTAACTCAGGGCGAGAAGAAGCGACCAATACTTGTTGAAAAGAAAGTCTTCAATAGTGCTGATTGGGCTGCAAAACCATCGAAAGCACCAAACAAAGTTTCTGTAGACTTTGATGTTTATGGTCAGGGTTCAAAGAAAAATATGGGATTGAAGTTTATCTTTAAAGAAAAAGGTGGTAATGATACATTTACGATTAATAATGTAGACACAAGTAGAAAAGTAGATACTATTAGGAAAAGAGTTAAGCGTAACACTGATTATGATGTTATTGCTATTGCAACAGGATCTCATACTACAAAAAATAAACCAGCATCTGCAAAAGAAAGAACCTACAAGATTGAAGTAGCAAACCGTGGAAGTGTGGGTAGAGGTGATAGAGCTGCAGTTAAATCTGTT
>MDSZ01232353.1_pt1 | contig 11505 bp, 1 predicted proteins | sample 811201 | NCBI WGS metagenome assembly MDSZ01 (sample SAMN05326647, study PRJNA326480) | marine metagenome | isolation source: seawater | place: Indian Ocean: North | collected 2010 | reverse complement strand
GAGAGAGAGAGAGAGAGAGAGAGAGTAAGAGAGTAGGAGAAAGAGAAAAAAAGGCATGACATCTCATTGTTGATGATGATATACATGCAGGGGGGGGGTGTAGGGTGTGTCGTCGTCTTTTTCTTCTTCTTCTGTGTTGTTGTTATGGTGGTGTGTTTTAATAATAGAGTAATAATTATATAAAATAAAAAATAACTCAATCAATAATAAAACAAATTATTATTTAATATAAGAATATATATAGTATTATTGTTTTAGTTGTTAGTAGTAGAGATGATAATAGTTTATGTATAATATATATAAATAGGGGAGAGATGATGATGATAATAATAAGTTTTTTAGTAGTAGTAGTAGTAGTTGCTGGTATAAGTAGTAGGTTTTTTAGTTGTTTTTTTTTTATAATAAAAAATATAAAAATCGGGGGCATTTCTTCAATTAAATTTCGCATTCTTCTGCAATTGATCAAAACACCCCGAACAAACTCCATGCCCACAAACTGTAGATATCCTCATTTTGTGTGTTTCGAAGCACACGCAACATTCGGACGATACAAATGTGGAAATCCACTCCTTGACCGGTACTATTGCACGGCACTGAGGGCAATGTATTTTGGCCTTGGCTTTTAGATTGCTGTTTTGGCGCTCGGGTGAGGGGACAACAGCAGTTTTTGAAAGGCGCAAACTTTCGTCACTTAAACTTTTGGTGGCCGTATCGCCATTGACCTCAACAGGCAAAACCTTGAGCGCATTTCCTTTCGTTTTTTTCCTTTCTTTGCTCTTCCCACCAATTCGTAATAACAGTGCCATCAGTTTCAACAATTTTGTCCTTTGCTCATACAGCAACCAGCATATGACTGCAAAACCTAATACGCCCAGTAATATTAGCAGAATAGCCATACTTTTTGTAATTTGCCATATTATAGCCAGGCATGTCACATATGCAGATACAACGTAAAGGATAGTTTTTGCAGGATTCATGTAGGACACCAGGCAAGGCTTCGACTTGTAATTATAACCCGCCAACACAATGCATATTAGTGCTTGTACTATCAGCACAAACAGTGTGTTTAAATCGGCGTAAAATGTCGACAAAATTGCAACAAATAAATCTGACTGCTTTTCTAATGTTATGAACGAGGCATCAAACTTTATGTCGAGACCTTTATTCATAAACTGAAATGTCGGGATTAACATGGTCGCAAGAGGGTAAAACAACACGATGGCAATTCCTGCTGCAAGCATATAGATGTAGTGGGCAAGACTATCCAACGAAAAGCATTCGACGGATGGGTCTGCTAGGAGCATAAACGTTTTTCCTTGGCGATCATATCCGCAGGCAAAGGCGGATACCAGTGTTACCATAACACCAAAAAAAAATGTATTGCTGATAATGTTTAATGAAAGCATGTACAACCCTTCCTTTGAACACATTTTGGCCTTTCGTCCGTTTTCTCCCAGTCCCATTTTCCCTTCTCTTGCACGCCGTATAGCGCGCCGTGTAAATAACGGGAACAAAACGGCTACTGTAACAGCCCCGCCTAAAATTAGCTGAAATGTGCTGGTATAGCTTGGTGGGAGCTTCATTTGTGGTATATGAGCTGCAACTTGCAAATACATTATCGAGTCGTCTTCTGAAGCTAGAGAACTGTTTGTTTCAGTCCCATTACCAGTACTTTGAAGCTCAGGCGTGGACTCGTATGCCAAAGGACCGTTTGCCATCGCTATTGACACGTATTGCAAGAAGCGTCCAATGTAATTGTTGTATAACGCCATGAAATTTTCTGTCGATCGCCAGTCAACTGACACGTTTGTGTCAACATTTTTTTTGTTTCGGACCTCCTCGCGGGCTTCGATGGTAATGTCATAAATGATTTTGCTAATCTTGCTCCATGGAACCCGATGCTCAGTCTTTCGAAGCATTAATTCATAAGCAACAGAATGCTGGGTTTTTCTTATTTCTGCCACTGCTACTCTCTTACCATGACTATCACCAGAGTACGTACTAGGAGATAGACCTAAGGTGTCAAATTCAATTATTAAATATGCATTGTTTTCCTTCACGCCTGTAATGTAGAAAACATTTTTTCCACTCTGCGATTTTTTGCTGTCGCCTGCACTAACCGGCCACAGGCCATTTAAATGCTTCAGATCACGCTTACTCCCACCGTGATTAAAATTAGAAAATACAATTAATTGCCCTGGAACAACGTAATACGGCGGTTTCTCTTTGAAATGAACTGCACCAATATTGCCATCGACAATGATTTTGTCCACCGGAATTGTAACACTTTCTTCTTGCACACGGCGTGTTTTCGTATCTTCCGCTTTTGCATCCTGCGAAACGGCCAGAAACGGCGCAGTGGCATCTTCGTCTTCTTTAGTACCAAATACTTTGTCGATTTGTTTTTCGATCCACGACTGTTTGATCTTTTTTGTTTTGGCGGTCCCAACGTTTTCTCTATTTTCTGTATCTTCATCACCTTCACCATCCCTAACAGCTTCCTTCTTATTTTTTTTCTCAACTGAGGTTTCCGCTAATCGTCTGATAAATCGAGAAATAATGGTCGCCGCCTTATTGCGAATAATGCGCTTTCTAAATACTCGTTGCATTCTCAACGCTACTTTACATGCATGATTTTCTCTTTTCAAGCTTTCGACACTCCAGCCAGATAATTTGACGTCGGCGTTCCAATTCATGCTCGCTGACACTTGATTACGACGCCACTTTTTATATATTGGACAATATCTTCTTAAATTGCTGAAGCATAACTGGTGTGCCAAGTATGCTTTACGCATGTGTCGATACTGTGGGCCATGTTTCTGAACGTATACTTCATATAATGCTATGCAAAACATTTTAAAATTATACCCTTTTGGTGCTATGTAATTGCTCTGGTTTCGTTTTTTGCGTTCAATGAACGTCTTGCGCTTGTAAATATCATGCAATATGTTATCACACCTCCTTGTCAGTAAACCAGCGTCTTCGATTACTTTCAGCATTCCATCATGTGATATAAGTATCCCCGATAAACCTCTTTTTAACAGTTTCAATCGTTCTTGTGATATAGCTCTATTTCCGGTTTGCTTCTTCACTTCTCCATTTAGGGAAAATGCTTCATGTGTCTCATTCATTTCTACATTGTATTTTTTGTGTATCTTTCGGAACAAGTGTTCTTCTTTCCCTTCATACATTTTCAACAAATTCAAAACTAATGCAAAATGAGCCTTTTGGGGGTGATGCTTCTTATAAAATTCTGTAACGTGATGATGCCAACGATTCTTTCGATCTTCTTCCTGTTTTAATGTTTCTCTCAAGGTTTCGATTGAATCCTTAGTCATAGTGGCTACTGGAGTTTTTTTCTTGGTTCGTGCAACTTTGGATACACCGTCATAACGATGAGTAACGGCATAGTGAGCAAAGACTTCTTCGAATGTTAACCGAATTTTCTGCGATACATTGCCACACGTATTTTTCCAGCCCGAAAACGATTCCTGCAGAAGTTTTCTACCAATTTTTCGACGTAACACATTAACAACAACATCATTTGTAACTGGCGAAAATGCTAGACACACGCTAGGTACTACCTCGACGGGCTGTTGTCGTAGCCCGTTGTTTGGAGCAGATGTGTATTTGTAAGAACTCCCGTGTAACATCGGGATTTCGATGTACTCATGTCTTCTCACATAGCGTAACAGCTGAAATGAAGCCACAGTTGCCGATCCTATGATTTCACTTTTGTTTTTATCATTGTCATTTAATTTCATGACCTTAAAGGAAATATTTGTTGGCCGCTGAAACAATATCCATCGTTTGGTACACATCATTTCTGAGGGAAAGATAGTATAACCACCAACGCTTTGTACGTCGGCAGTAGTATAAATTAATTGTGGCGTCCACGCTATATTGCCGCCGCTAGAATCGTCTTTTCCAATATTTGTACTAGACATGCTCTCCAAATATGCCTGGATACAAATTTTTGGGCGTAGATTATTATTTGCTTTCGGCAAACTTCTCACACCAACAATCTTGACTCCAAGTTTAGAGTCCATGCTCAACTTCTTTTGGTTTTCTCTTTTCGATCGAATTTTTGCCTCCTTTAAGAGCTCGTGCCTAGTTCTTCTTCTGATTGAGTGATCGCAAATCGCATATGCAAATTCGGCAATATTTAACTGGACCGACTCAATTGCAGATGCATTACTTGCTTGACCCAAGTTACGAAACAAATTTTGAGTTTTGCCGCGCGTCTTCTCTTTTCGTACCCCAAGTGAAATTAATCGCTGTATCAATTGAGCAAGCTCGGCAAATTTTTTAAACTTTGGATGCCGCTTTCGAAGTTTTTGTACAAACTGCAGGGCAGACTTTGTATCTTCCATTGCACAAAGTATTGCTGGTATCATAATCATAGGTTCCTTTCTCTGCTCATCTAAATCATGTGATACATATGCATCATCGAGGGAAGCTTGAAATTTTGAAAGCCCATAGTTTACACAGCATCGCAAGATCAAATATTTTACTGATGTAGCATTATCTGATACAAGAATATTTAAAAGGCTCAACGCCTTATCATATTGCCTTGAGTCTCGATATTTTAAAGCTAAAACGAAGTTGCTCACTTCTTTTTGTTTTCGCTGTTGCCTCTCTTGTCGTTCTTTTTCCTTCCTAAGGCGAATGAGTTCTTTTTCCTCTTCACTTGCGAATTCGTGCTCTTGCTCTTGGAGGAGTCGCTCTCGTTGTCTTTCATATATTGAAAGCAGTTCGCATGCCTTGCAGTCCTTGCTGCGCTTTTGAGCTTTCACATATGATGTATTTGTCTTGAGACAAGTTTCACAGAGGCGTAGAGTTCGCTTGCCTACTCGATTATTGAATTCTGTGCCCCCAACAAGTACTACTTTCTTTCCATCATCCAGCGCACGTAGCATCGAGTTGTCGTGTGCAAGGTATCGCATTAAATCTTCATCTCGCTTGTCATACATAAAGTCGAATAAAGGTCGAACTATAGATTCTTTTCCATGTACGCCTTGTTCGTGAAGAATGTGAATTATTTTCCGTACTACTTTTTTGGCCATTTTTTCTTGTTGTAAGCTCAAGAATGTACCGGAGGCAAAATTGGATGCCACGATAATCATTAGCATGCAAAGAAATGATATAACGCTCACCATTACCCGCAGAAATGTCGCCGATTCGGTTGTCTCGCGAAAATTGGTGGAAAATGTTATTGGCAGAAGAATTCCAAAAGGAATAAGACAGAAACAACAGCATAATAGAGACACGTGGGATATCAGAGCTAATGCATTCCCTCTATTTTGAAGCTTGGTTTTAAGAAGCCATAAAAATACGAAATAAGTACTGAATCCAGGAATTATCAAGGACATAGCAAAGCCACTTGAGACATAGTTTTCGTCGCTTACCGCTCCACCTAAAAAGACCGATATAAAAGTAACCCCGACCATAAATGGCAACGCACAGCATAAACTTAAAAACACATTGATATCATATTTACGTCGGTAGCGTAATCCAGCATTCCCAATACTATATACTATTCCACCAGATATAATTATATACATAATTCCTATTCGTCGTCGGTAAAGCGAAATATTATGCGCCGCCACGAACCCAACCATAAGCACCAGAACCATAGCTAAATGCGAAGTCCATAAACTACAGCATGCAAAATTCAAAATTCGTTTAGTTTTCCGATTGTAATGTAGTATGCAAAATACACTGTATATCACAAATCCAACTGTGTAAGCTACTATACATGCCCAAAGCAATGCATGAGCTAGTGCGCTTAGTTCAAGCCAAATCAAGTTCGAAAAGAGAAAACCGTAAGGGAGAACAAAACCCACCACAAGCTTGAACAATACACTTATGGGCGACTGCATATACAATTGCTGTTTTGGGGCATCTTTTTGTTTTACTGGCGTAGCTACATTCCCTTCGTGTACTTGATTAATTTTTGAAGTTATATCCTTTTCCATATTTAAAACAGGGATATCCCTTGCCAAACTTACCGTGAACCAAACTACAAGGGCAATAACACTGTTCAAGGCAATTGAAAATTCGGTTTGAGATGAGTAAAGATCATCTAATTTGACATGATGATAAAGCACAAGGCCTGGAAGTGCAATGAAAACCACTGATAATGCCGCTAATTTAGTATCAATCGCAAATTTTGAAATGCAAAAGGGCGTTGTCCCAACCATATATAACATGCAAAAGTACTCGACAACAGCTGCTTTGGTAGACCACAAGCTATCATTATGTAAACTGGCGACCTCTAAAATTGCAAAAAACATGTAAAGAATGGTCAACACTAGTAATGTGCCCACGGCAGCCTTTGGATGGTTATATCTGCCAAGCATTTCTGCATACTCTATCACAAAACTAATCATACAGATTCCGCACACTAGAGTACGCCACAAAATACTTACAGTGTATTCAAATTTCATATACGTGTGCACGAAATTATACCACATTACAACAATTAACGACACTGTTGGCAAAACTATGAACAAGAATAACAATAAGGTGACGCCAAGGATGCCGTTCTTATTGAACACTGGCGCCCACTTCATTAGTCTCCCCATAGTCAGCACAATAAATTTGTTTGTGCTTCGTAATTTTTCTTTGAACTGCTTATCACATTTTAATTTTTCTGCCGTAATTTTGTCTAATGCTTTAAGCTTTTCTTGATTCAGTGAGTCAATTTTTTTTGCCAACTGAGACTCTGCATGACGCAAATAGTTGGACCCAGATTTTAGTTTATTGACTAAAAATTTAGTTTTTTTCAATAAGTTTTGAGCCGTTACATTCTCCTTTACACTTCGTGATAAGGCAACAGTCAGTTTTAATTTTGCTTTGGCCTTTTGCCATTTGGATTTTAAGCCAGATTGTTTTAAAGTATACCCATCTTCAACTGTAAACATTTTGCGTTGTGTAGAGCTGTTATCGCCATACTTAATTTCAAAGGCTTCGCATAGTTGCAGCCATTGCTCGCTTGTTTCATTTAAATGTTTTATGAAAAATAAGTTACTGTTAGCACTTTCATGGCGTATATAGGCCTCCCTAATACTTTTGTAAGATGCTACAAACGACTCTATCAATTTTGATCTATACACAAGCTCATCGCGAGATCTTGTCGCTTTCATTTTCAATTTTTGTGTGACTCTACTTTCACCACCGGATCCAGACCTTGCAGACTTGGATGCCATTACATCTAATTTGTACCTTATTGCCTCGGTATCCTTCTTTATGGATGATATCCGCAAAGTGTACTGGTCATCAATCATTTCGATTGAGCGTGAACACTTGCTTGAGACATTTAAGCTATTTGTATTATATTTGTGTGAATACATATTTTCAATATCACCCAGTATAGTTTCGATGAGCTTTTGCTTTTTAGAGTTGGCAGCTTCTTGCGCTTTCTCCAACTTTGCATCAAACCGACTGATATCTTGAATTAAGTGTAATTGCTTCATCAAATTTCGTTTTTGGCGAAGTAAGCGAAACCCTTTTACCACTGTCTTATGTTCACTTTTTCCCTCATCAGATTCGTTACTACTTTTCTGAAACTCACTTTGTATACTATTTTTGTTTAACGATCTGAGTTTGGTCTTTAGTGTCTTACGCTTGTGCATTAGCACATCAGCATCTAGTTCATATTTGATGTAATTGAAATGCTCCCTTAAATCATGGCGCATTATTGCAAGATCTTCCTTCTTTTGTGACAACAGTTCTTCTACTTTCGTTGAATCAGATGTGCTGTTTTCGCTTTCTTTCGATAGTTTAATATCACTGATTTCAAGATCCACTATTCGAGCCCTTTCAAGCAATTGTAATTGCGTCAATCGTTCTACTAACTTCTTCTTGTGCGTATTTTGAGAATTGAAGTCTTCTTCTGCACAATCTACCTCCTTTTCTGCGACAGATATTTGTGCGTGATCTAAACTTGATTTCAGAACAACATTTTTCATTTCTTTTGCTATTCTTTTTTCCATATCCTTAATCTTCACTTCTAGCTCAACGCGGCGTAACATTGCTTCCAAAACCTCGCGACCTACATTGGCTACGGAATAGTCGTATGTTTTGTGGTGCTTTTCACACCTCAAAGTGGCGAGTTTCAGTTTTCTTTCCTCCGTGTCTTTCACTAGCTCCAAATTTTTGATTATTTCTTCGACTTTTACAAACCGTTTTATATTTTCATCAGTTGGATCAAGCGCTCCAAGTTTTAGCTTTTTCTGCTTGGAGAACAGGACATTGACTGAAGCCATAAGATATACGCCTCTACGAACATTTTGAGTGCATAACGCGTTTGCGTACTCTATGTCTAGATCAGAAAGAAATAACGATTTTACTTCAGCGGAAACTCTAGCAATTGTCTCGGCTGCAATGTGACTAGCATCTAATTGCTTTTGCGCAGCAAAATATAATGCAGAAGTTTTTTGTCCATCTTCTACATCCTCGTCGAATGAACTTATTTTTTTTCGCTCTTTGCTAGTTAGATCTCTTCGTTTCATTTCGGCTTTCAGTCTAGTCTCAGCTTCCGTGAAGTTATACGCCGCTGCCGCTGCGGCCTTGACACTTTTTCGTGCCTCTAAAAGTTTTGTGTTTCCCCTATTTATAATGCGCCTCGTAATGAGCTTTGAGTCTTGAAGATTTTGTAACGCTGACGCGTGGCTTTTTTCCAACACTTGAATATCATCCATATAAGTTTGTGATTGCTTTCTAAATATTTCCGCCGCAATTCTAGTTTCTTGTGCTAAATTTTGTACATCACTAATGGCTTCTAGTATGTTTTCATACGTTTTCACAAGCATAGAGGCTACACGTCCTTTTGAAGGGTACCGATTGAGCAAAACGTCTGTGATATAGACAAATGCAATACTGAAGACAGAGCTGAAACACACGCTGAAGCAGACTATAAACATGCCAACAATAATATCACTTTTATCGGTTGAGCCGTATGCGTCAAAGAGGAACGTTGAAACACTTAAAAATCCTGTTGATGGTATAAGTACAAAAATATACAAAATCGATATTACGGTCATTGTAACATTGCGAACGTTACGTCTTAATCTCCACCTTGCAATAAATATGTAAAATGCACTCATCAAAGCAACTACCAGCAGGCTTACTTGCACAATATTCACAGCAAAATAGTTTGCGGGTGCTCGGGCGACAAGGCAGAAAACTTCAATAGTTACTGTAGGTAAAAATAGAAACCACATATAGAACCAGATGGTTCCTTTACATTTTTTGTTATATTTTTGGTAAATGTGATCATTAAATATTTGCAAGTGCATGATTGACAGTAAAAATGTCGCGGTACAAGATATGTACAGGTGTAGCACAAACTTCTGCGTCGATTGCAGTAAGTATACCGGATAAAGGAATCCAGCAATAGCCACAAAACCACTTGTTATCGCGCGTCTGGCCAGCAGGGGGAGTCTATTTCTAATACTCCTGTTGTAATAAAAAATCAGATATACAAGTACCAAAAATGAGATGCCACATATAATGAGAAGTGCGGAAAACGCGCTTAAAGTAATTTTGCTGACATCGTCAACACCAAACGCTGCCTGAAGCCGTGGCCGCGAAGCTATGCTAGCAACCAAAACAAGTGACGGGGAAAAAAGTAAAACATATATGAGAGACGGATGTTTCCATTCCTTCCAAATTGCGCTGTTTGCCAAAAAATTCTTGATGTCTGTATATAGAAGCTTCGATGAATGAATACATATTCGAATTGCCTCTGTCATTTTGGGTCGGTTGAAGCTATCGTCTGACCCATCGTTAGAACTTTCATCGCTGCTTGTGTCAAATGTCTCTTCTATTAAATGCCTCAAATTTTCTGCTTCATATTTGTTTGAAATTACGAGGGCAGTTAGCATTGACAACCATAAAATGTACAAAAACATAGTGGCTGCAAATAAGTAACATATGTCAGCAAACAATGTTTGTTGGATTGACTTTTGCAAAAAATGTAATGGCAACACAAATGGAAAGCACGATATTATGAGGATGTACACGCACAAAGCCACCTTTGTACGTATACGACCTCCGAAATACTTCTGCATGTCGTCATTGTAAGCAACGATTATTCCCATTGATATAAATATTACCATAAGAAAAAGGAGGGCAAATACGTCCCTATCCGCTGAACTTCCAACAAAAGAACTAAAAGTAGGATCTACCAAATGCGCAAGGACTCTTCCAAAGGATGGAACTCCAATGAATACGACAAGGGAAGTAACGAGCAGTTTAGGCAACCCATGCAAGTGCTCGGTCTTCTCCTTCAACTTACGGGAAGTCAGCATAATCAAATATTGGCATCCGCATGCGCAGACCATGGTTAGCGTACCAACTGCGCCAGGAAATACCTGCCGGGCCGCAAAACGAGTGAACCCAATAATAGCTCCAAATGGGCCACCAACAGTGACAGTACCTAAAAATATACAAAAGAGCTTCAACTGGTCTGCCCAGTACCAAAACCGCCTAGCAAAATACACTAGCGTGGATAGCAAAAAGCCCAATGACAACCCCCCTGCAGTTGAGGGGGCAAGGCTTGCAGCAAGAATGGCTGGATAAAGACCAAAATACATAATAGAAAGAAACGATACCGAGGTAGAAGCAATGCCAACCCAAATCGCTGCTCTTTCCCGAAATTTGTAGTGCATATAAACTTTCTTGTGGTGAAATGTTAAACCAGCCAAAAGAGCTATCGAGCCGAACAGAAAGAGCAGTGAAATCGATTTCAAGGTATTTGTAGCATTTGAACTAGTCAGGACTTCTGCAATGATTCTCAGTGAAACAAAAAGTATAAATGAGATTGACAAAAACGTTCGACTAAAACGTTTTAGACCACCACTGTGTTCAAGGAGTTTCATAACCAGATCAACTTTTTCTCTTCCCTCTTGGTCCATTCTGTCCATGCGTTCGTGTTCACTTTCGCGCATCATAGCAGCTTCCTGTTCCCCTACAGTGTATACATTTAGTAGATGTTCTTCGCCATCGTCATGACTGTCGAGTATCGCGTTTACTTCATTCACTGCCGTATGTATACCACCGTCATCATCCCACATCCCAGGCGCAATACTTTGCAAAAATTCATCGTGCTCTGCCTCATTGTCATATGTTGCTTGCGACTTCATCAGCTTCCCTGCTACTACCGTAGTAGAGGCTGCAATAATTTGATGTTGCAAAAGAGCCTTTGCTAATAACAATAAAATTCCATACCTTTTTCGTCGTTGCTTGAACGTTTTGTTAAAACTTTTGTGATGAAGGTAGACCTCGATTATTTGCGACGGAACGATGAGCAAGAGCGAACAACGAGAATATTTTATATTATTATTATCATCATTATCAGTTTATTGATGATGATGATGTATGATGTGTAGTATATATTTATTTTTTTTTATTATTATTATTATTTATTATTATTGATGATTAATTATTTATAATTTATTTTATTTTATTATTATTATTATTATTTTATTATATGAATTT
>MDSZ01165389.1_pt1 | contig 11505 bp, 12 predicted proteins | sample 811201 | NCBI WGS metagenome assembly MDSZ01 (sample SAMN05326647, study PRJNA326480) | marine metagenome | isolation source: seawater | place: Indian Ocean: North | collected 2010 | reverse complement strand
TTTAAGATTGGGCCTAGATCAAAACGACAGAATTATTAAAAGGCGTCTGGCACAAAAAATCTCTTTTTTAAAACAAGAAACTAATAGAGCAGAGCCAGCCACAAAACAATTGAAAGAATTTTTTGAAATGAATTTAGACAGATACTATGTTCCAGCAACCTTCTCCTTCACCCATTACTACTTTTCTGCATCACCAACGGCAAAGATTGAGGCCACATTAGCTTTAGCTGAAATTGAGGAGACTGGGGCTCCTGCTAAATCTGAACCATTTTTTCTGGGGAAGAATTTTAGTGAATACAGTTTGGGAGAGATTGAGCAAACTTTCGGAAAAGAGTTGCTCATTGCTTTTGCTGGCCCAACTCTAAATAAGTGGATTGGTCCTTTTTCTTCAAGTTATGGCGAGCATCTGCTTTTTATTAATAATAAAAACACAGGCTATTCACCAAAATTTTCAGAAATAAGAGACTTGGTCAGAAAAGACTATATGTTGCAAGAACAAGACCGGATGCTTTCAGATTACTTAGATAGTGTTAAATCAGAATACAAGGTAATAATTAATCCGACATACGAACTCTAATGGTTAAAAATATTCAAGCTGTATTAATTTTAATTTTCTGCTCGTTTTCAGCAATCGCTCATGAATTTAATCCTGCTCATCTGGTAATAAAGGAGGTTGAAAATAATATTTATCAAACTGAGTGGATGTATCCGGCCAAAAACATAGGTGCTCGCGGCGAAGTTTCATTTCCTCAGGACTGCATAAGAGAAAACACCCAAATTGAAAAAAATGGAAGATATCTGGTTGAGGCCTTCTCTTTAGTTTGTGAATCATCTTTGAAGGGCCAAATGATAAATGTCACAAGCCTAAGTGTGCTCACAGATGCTTTAGTCACAGTTAATCATTTAGACACGACTACTTTTGAGGGTTTAATGAATTCTAAAAATCCTTCTATTGAGATACCCTTAAAAAAACAAATTTACCCCACAGGTTATTTTAGGCTGGGCATCGATCACCTTTTAGGAGGCAATGACCACATTATCTTTATCTTTGGTTTGCTCTTTTTAGTTTCAAATTTAATTGTAGCTATAAAAACAATTACAGCATTTACGGTAGCTCATAGTATCACTTTAGGTCTGTCAGTATTTGGCCTGATTTCATTACCTCAAGCAACTGTCGAGGCTATTATTGCATTAACTATTGTTTACTTAGCTTACGAAATCAGCAACCAAAAAAAGTATGACCGAACACCATGGGTTATTGCTTTCGGATTTGGGTTACTTCATGGACTTGGTTTTGCAAATGTATTGAGCGGCATAGGTATAGCTAATGAACAATTGGCAATGTCTTTGCTATTTTTTAACCTTGGAATTGAGATTGGTCAGCTTTTATTAATTCCAATATTTGCGATCTTATTATGGGGAGCAAATAAGATGAAACTTAATCAGCCTTTCACAGCCTTTTCTTATTTAACCATTGGTGGCTTAGGTTCCTACTGGCTCATTGACAGAGTGGCTGAAATCATTCTGTGAGTCTGAAGAAATCTTGGATCTCCTCTTTAGTATAAATACTATTATTTGTTCCCCAAACATTTGAATTCCCTGTCTTGTTATTTTTAAACTTCACACAGTACTCTCCATCTAAAGCTTGCTGATCTTTAATTATTTGGCACTTGTCGACCCAAATATAGTTTTGATCAAGCGGCAATCTTTTGACGTGCCTTTCCAGAGAAAGTGAATAATAAAACTCAAAAATAATTCTAGAGACCTCAATATTTTCATCTAGTAATATTAGGGCTGGATACTCTATAAATCTGTCCCCAAAATCGATGATTTTATTTGCAGAGTCTATTACAAGTTGTTTTTTGATTTGAGGAAATGACCATAATTCTAGTATTCTTTTTTTGTTGTTATCAATCACCTCATCTAATTTTTCTCGTTCTATGCTCTTTTCAAAAAATAAGTTTCTACCCAGAGCCATGCCTTTTGTGTCTGTTCCAACAAACCCTAATGCCGTTGGCCCAATATCGAAAAGACTACCTTCCTGATTTATGCTTTTGGGAATTAAATCTTTACCAAAGATAAGAAAAAGATTTTTTCTATCACCCTTATTCAATAAATCAGTGGCTGTATTTTTTAATGCAAGGTGATCAGACAAAACAACAAGAATTGTATTATCAAATAATTCAGATTTTTTATACTTTTCAATAAAATCTCCCACCAACATATCGACGCAATGAACTGAGTTTAGAATTCTATTTTGTCCATCTTTGTAGCGTTTGTTTTTGCAGGATTCTGATAAGTAACCATATGGATGATGTGTATCAAGGGTTAAAGCAAAAAGTCCAAATGGACCTTTGTGAGAATTAAGGTTTTGAGCTTTTTGAAACACAAGGCCTAACAACTCATCATCATACACTCCCCAAGGAGACCTATAATTTGGGTTTTTTAGTCTTGGCCTTAACTCTTTCCAGCCCTCTATGCTTTTAAAGCCGTGCGTTGAATAAAATTTTCCTTTACCACCAAATTCAGTATCAGCGCCTCCCATGTAATGTAGTTCATAGCCAGCCTCATTTAAAATGTCACCCGCACATTTAGCTAAAGGCATAAACTTATCTACACCGGACATTGAGTTTTGGCTAGCAATTGGAGTAAAGAGTGGCACACCACATTGTGATGCAGCCATCCCACCAACCGTCCAATTTGTTGCTTTAGGAATTGAGATGTCGGTAAAGCTTATAGCCTCTTTCTCAAACTTTGCAATATTTGGTAAAAGTTCAGGAAAAATATTTTGGTCTAAGTATGTTCTCTCAATTTGTTCAAGGTATAAAAAAATTAAGTTTTTGTTTTCCTTCGTGTAGTTGATTTTCTGATCATAGAACAAATCTTCGTCGATGCTGGTTTCTGAAACAGTTAAAAATTTATACGTATCTAAAAAGAATGGATTAACAGCAATACTGCTTAGGATTAGTGAGAAACCAAATAAGGAGTCAGCAATTTTTGTTTTGTTATCTGAAACGAAAGCTAAAAATTTTATGATCAACCATATACAAGCAGAAAGAAAACTGATGAATAGTATTGAGGGCAAGATGTACTCTTCATATCCAAATCCTTTAACACCAAAAACAAAGTGGAAGACAATGGCTTCAGCTATGTCTTCACCAAAGATTTGTTGTAAATAGGCATATGAGGCTAGAAATAATAGATTTCCAAATAAAAATACAGCGAGGATAAATTTTATAAATGTCTGATTTTTATCAATGCTTTTGTTTAAAAAAAGCAAGGATGTTATTTTAAAAAATAAACTTAAGACCATTTAAATTCTTTATTTAATATATGCTGATTCTCCAATTAGTAGGATAATAGAGTTAAACATTTTTACCAAAATATGAGCATCGAAAAAATAAATTTTTTAGAAAAGTTTTCTAAATTTTCTGACTACTGGAAACCTAAGGTTGTAGCAAACCTCAATGATTATGAGATTAAACTAGTTAAGATTAGAGATGACTTTGTTTGGCATCATCACGAAGAAACGGATGAAGCATTTATCGTTTTAGAAGGTGAAATGAATATAGAGTTTGAAAAAGAAACAGTAAAACTGCAAAAAGGAGAAATGTTAGTAGTCCCCAAAGGGGTTAGGCACAGACCATATGCTAGTAAAGAGGCACATATAATGATTGTTGAACCAAAACATATTAGAAATACAGGCAACATCGAAGATGATCTTACTGCCCCAAATGATAAGTGGATATGAGATTGTATTTATATTATTTGGCTGATAACCTTTTAGTACTAATGTAAGAAAGTTATGGAAATTTATATAGTTTTAGCTCTATTGCTGACTTTATTTCAGTCTTGGTTAATACCAATGACTATTAATATTAAAAATTTAAATTGGATGATGGGCGATAGAGACAACTCCCCATCTGAATCTATTCTTCTCAAAAGGGCGAGAAGAGCCTCACAGAATTTACATGAAAGCTTAGCAGCATATCTAGCACTTGTATTAGCAGCAATGTACTTGGAAGTAGATACATCGATGTATGCTTGTTGGTGGTTGATCTTGAGAGTTCTTCATGGCATAACTTATTTGGCCGGCGTGCCATACGTCAGGACGCTAGCATATATAGGGTCAATAATTTGTTTAGTTGGCATGACAATCATGCTTCTATAAATCATGAGATTAGCAATAACTCCTTTAATTTTATTGACTATTTTTGGTTGTTCATCGATTCAGAATTCTGATAAAGAAGGTGAGTATAGGTATGTGCCAATTACTGATGCTTTAAAAAAGCTTCCTAACAAAGAACTTGCCTCAAAACTTAGAACCACTTCATTAACTTGTGAAAATGAAATGTTAAGCGTCTATGTTCCATCTAAAGCAATCGACCCAGAGGGCTGGGAAGATGGGCAAAGAGAGAGGCGTATATACTTTTCAAACTGCATGGAACTTAAAGGTTTTGAGAGAAAATGGATTCCAATTAGTGTTATAAAAAAACAAAAACGAAAAGATAATAGAGAGCTTACCCCAGAAGAATTGTTAAAAAAACCCAGGTACCTATAATTTAATCAAATGAAGATTGGTGTACCAAAGGAAATTAAAAATAATGAGTGTCGTGTTGGTCTAACCCCTGATTCTGTTAAGCTGCTCTCTTCAAATCATAAAATTTACGTTGAGAAAAATGCAGGGAAAGCCATTGGGTTTACTGATGAAATGTATCAAGCAAATGGCGCAGAAATTTTAAAAGAAGCCAGCTCTGTTTTTGAAGAATCAGAATTAATTGTTAAGGTGAAAGAGCCCCTGCCTGAGGAAAATCAATTTTTATCTCCAAAACACACACTTTTTACGTACCTACACCTTGCAGGTAATAAAGAAAATGCAAAAAAACTTATAGATACTGGAGTGAAAGGAGTCGCATATGAAACTGTTACTTCAAATGATGGTAGTCTGCCTCTTTTGGCACCAATGAGTAAAATTGCAGGGCGTATTAGTTTAGTTGTTGGACAGTATTTTCTTCTTAAGCCTAACAAAGGTATTGGAACTCTTTTTGGAAAATTTGAAAAAATTCAAGCTAGAGAAGTTTCAGTAGTGGGAGCTGGTGTTGCTGGTAAAGAAGCTATAAGCAAAGGCATTGTCTCAGGCGCACATGTAAACGTCTTAGATATTTCTGAACAAAAACTTCAGTACTTAGCAAAAGAATTTGGTACTGATAATGTTTCTTATATAAATTCAACACCTGAAAATATTTCAAACGCAATTAGTGAGTCTGATCTAGTGATAGGCTCAGTTTATGTGGTTGGCAAAGAAGCTCCAAAAGTTATAACTAAAGAAATGCTCAAAAGCATGAAACCAGGCAGTGTAATAGTAGACATATCTATAGACCAAGGAGGCTGTATTGAAACCAGCAGACCTACAACTCATGACGACCCTGTTTTTGTAGAAGAAGAGGTGTTGCACTATTGTGTCACGAACATGCCTGGTGCAGTACCATTGACTGCTTCTTTAGCATTGAACAACGCAACACTTCCGTTCATTGAAAAAATTGCAGATTTAGGTCTTGAAAAAGCATGTGCTTCAGACAATCATTTAGCAAATGGTCTTAATATGGCTAATGGTGAAATCAGACACCCCTCTGTTGAAGCTGCCCTCAGTAGTTAGGTCTTTGAAAGTTTAAGCCAGGTTTCTATTACAGTATCTGGATTTAAAGAAATGCTATCAATACCCTGTTTTAGCAGCCAACCAGCAAAGTCTGGATGGTCTGAAGGGCCTTGACCACATATTCCTACATATTTATTTTTTGATTTGCAGGCACTGATTGTTAGTGAGAGCATCTTTTTTACAGCCACATCTCTTTCATCAAATATATCAGAAACAAGTGCTGAATCTCTGTCTAACCCTAAAGTAAGTTGTGTCATATCATTTGACCCAATTGACATTCCGTCGAAATAAGATAAAAAATCTTCGGCAAGTAAAGCGTTTGAAGGTATTTCAGACATCATTAAAACTTTCAAAGCATTTTCACCACGTTTTAAACCATTATGCTCTAAAAGTGCAACCACATTTTTTGCTTCTTCAATAGTTCTCACAAACGGAATCATTAGTTGCACGTTGGTAAGGCCCATATTATTTCTGACCTTTTTAAGTGCCTCGCATTCCAACTCAAAGCATTCCCTAAAATCCTTTGATAAGTATCTTCCTGCTCCCCTAAACCCCAACATTGGATTCTCTTCTTTTGGTTCAAAATAACTCCCACCTACAAGATTTGCATATTCATTTGATTTGAAGTCAGATAGTCTAACAATCACAGGTTTTGGTGAAAAAGAAGCAGCTATTGTTGCTATGCCTTCAGAAAGTTTTTCAATAAAGAACGTTTTTGCATCAGCATATCCAGCAATTTTGTCTTGTATTTTTTTTGCAGTCTGCTTATCAACTGCGTTTATATCTAGTAATGCTTTTGGGTGAATACCAATCATTTTGTTGATAATAAATTCTACTCTAGCCAAACCAACTCCCTCATTTGGGATCATTGAAAAACTCATTGCTTTGTCGGGATTACCAACGTTCATCATTATCTTCACTGGAACTTCAGGCATTGAGCCAAATTTAATCTTTTCAACTTTATAATCAAGCTCTCCCTTGTACACTCTGCCCTCATTACCTTCTCCACAGCAGACTGTTACTTTTGAATTATTGGGAATAGCCTGCGTCGCAGTATTACAACCAACTATTGCAGGCAAGCCAAGCTCTCGAGCAATAATCGCTGCATGACATGTTCTCCCACCTCGGTTAGTAACAATGCCTGAAGCAATCTTCATAACTGGCTCCCAATCAGGATCAGTCATATCTGTAACCAATACATCACCTGGTTTTATGTTCTGTATTTCAGAGATATCTTTAACGACTTTTGCTGTGCCAGCCCCTATTTTTTGACCAACACTTTTGCCACTCACTATAAGGTCACCCTTTTCTTTAAGCGTATATCTTTCAAAATAATTTGAGACTTTACTTTGAACAGTTTCAGGCCTTGCTTGTAGGATGTAAATTTTTTTGTCTATTCCGTCTTTTGCCCACTCGATATCCATTGGCATTTTATAATGATCCTCAATTGTTTTCGCATATTTAGCTAACTGAATAATCTCATCATTTGTAATCGAAAACTCATTAGTTTCTTCTTTTGAAACTTTGACAAATTTGACGCTCTTGCCTGGTAAATTATTATCAGAAAAAATCATTTTCTTTGCCTTCTCGCCCAAACTTTTTTTAATAATTGGAAAATCATTTTTTTCCAATGCCTCTTTAAAAACATAGAACTCATCTGGATTTACTGTGCCTTGAACGATGCCTTCACCTAAACCATATGAAGATGTAATGAAAATTGAACCTCTATAACCTGATTCGGTATCAAGTGTAAAAGCTACACCTGAAGAACCAATATCGCTTCTAACCATTTCCTGCACCCCTACAGAAATTGAAAGCATGCCTTTAAAGTTCCTGAGTTTTCTATATGAAATTGCTCTGTCCGTGAATAAAGAAGCATAAACCTTCCGAACAGCACCGATGAGATTATCAAAACCATCAATGTTAAGGAATGTTTCTTGTTGACCAGCAAAAGAAGCATCAGGCAGATCTTCTGCTGTAGCAGATGAGCGGACAGCAAAACTCTTATCTGATTTTGAGGCACTCAGCCAGGCCTGCTTTATTTCTGAAATTAAGTTTTGCGGTAGTGGTGTTTTAAGAATTAAGCCCCTCAACCTCTTTCCAGTACGCCTTAAATCTTTGAGATTTTCAACATTCAAGTTCGCTAATTCTTTTGAAATTGTCTTTTCGATATTGCTGCTAGATATGAACTCATTAAATGCTGAAGATGTAATAGCGAAACCACCAGGCACGTTGATACCGAGCTCTGAAAGATTGCTTATCATTTCTCCAAGAGATGAATTTTTGCCACCAACGACGTCAAAATCTTTCATGGATATTTCATTCAGATTTTTAATAAAAGTTCTGGCCATGCTTTCTATTTAAAAATTCAATTATATAATTTTAATTCCCAATAAGCTTAAAGTTGGTTTTTAATAAACTACACTTAAATAAAAATTATGAATGACGCATTGCAAAACATACTTAATAGAAATTCACATAGAAACTTAATTGAACCAGCTCCTTCCAAAGATGAAATGGATTTAGTTTTTAAGGCTGCCCTAAGAGCACCTGATCATGCGTGGCTTAGACCATCCTCCTTTATAGAAATTCAGGGAAAGGGTCTAGACAAATTATCCGCTGCCTTTGTTAGCTATGCAAAAGAAAATATTGAGAATCTAGAAATAGAAAAATTAAAGAAATACGAGCAAGCACCGTTTAGAGCGCCAATGATTGTTGTGTTAGTCTGCACTCCCAAAGAACATCCAAAGGTTCCAGAAGTAGAACAAATAATGTCAACTGCAACAGCAGGACAAAACATTCTTCTCGCTTTAAACTCCATGGGTTATGGCGGTATGTGGCGTACGGGCACTTTTTCACTTAATGATAAAATTGGTAGATACTTAGAATTAGATGAAGGCCAGCAAGTCGTTGGTTATTTGTACATAGGCACGCCAGAAGGCAAAGCTAAAAAAATACCTGAATTAGACACACAGGACTTCGTAACTAAATGGGGTTCCTAAGTGAAGAAAGCTGTATTTTTTGTTCCTTTATCTTTGGTTGGCCTATTTTTTTTAGTTTATATATTGCTAGCTTCTACAACCAATTTTTTGTCTGTTGAGGCTGGTCATGCAATTGGGGGAGTTTCTAGATGGTGTGAAAGGATTAGTGGAGGCTATTTCAGAGAGCCTGCTAATGCTTTAAGTAATCTCGGATTTATGATCACTGGGTTGCTGATGTTTTGGATATTAGCTAATGAAAAGAAGATTGTGGGCAGCAGGTTTCATGGACCAACAATTACAGCATTAACATACGCAACCGCGGCAGTTTGGTTAGGCCCAGGATCATTATTAATGCATGGAACTCATACCACTTGGGGACAATGGGCAGATTGGCTAAGCATGATAATGTGGATTTCAATCCCCTGGTTGGTAAATATTTTTACCATCAAAAATTGGAAGGAATCTCTTTTTCTTAAAACTTATCTATTTATTGTTGGTATATATGGGATTTTGAGCTGGTTTTTAGGAACAGGGCTTGGCGTGAATTTTAATTTTTGGTTTTTATCAATTGCACTGTGGGTGATAACAGAGGTTTTACAATCTTTTTACAGCCCAACAGTCAGATATCTTTCAGGATTTGTTGGTATAGCAGTAATGGCAGTATTCGGTATTTTTCCTACTGATATAATTCAAGAGCCAACCAAGTTTTGGTGGATAATTTTATTCTGGATCCCAGCATTCTTTATTAATGAGAAACATCGTTCGAATAAACGTTACTTTCCATGGTATTGGTTAGGTATAGCCTTCTATATGACCGCTTTTACAATATGGTTGCAAGGTTACCCTAATAAACCTTTTTGTAATCCTGACTCCCTAATTCAACCTCATGCTATTTGGCATATTTTAAGTTCTTGTGCCACCTTATCTTTTTTCTTTTTCTTTCGCACAACAAGTGATCACCATACTAGAGTAAAAAAATTCTATTAGAATAAAAGAATGACAGATTTAACTGTTTCACAAACTCTTGCAATTGGCTTGCCCATAGCTTTTTTTATAATTTTCTTAGAAGCTGTATATTCTGCTTGGCAGAAAAAAGGCTATTACAAAACATCAGACACTCTATGTACTTTAGGCCTGTTGCTTGGAAACATAGCGGTGGTTGTAGCTACAAAGGGACTTACTTTAGCCTTCCACATTTATCTCTATCAGTTCAAAGTTTTTGATATTGCTTCTATGGTTCCGCTTTGGATGATGTGGTTGCTAACCTTTATTTTGATAGATCTGGTCTTTTATATTTATCATAGGTTGTCTCATAGGGTGAGCTTTCTTTGGGCTATTCATATGAGCCATCATTCAAGCCAAGAAATGAATTTTGCTGTTTCATTCAGGCAAGCATGGTTTGGACCAATCTCAAAGATTCCCTTTTTTATGATTTTGCCTTTAATAGGCCTAGATCCAACAATAGTTGCAGTTGCAGGCTCCATCAGCACACTATGGGGAATAGTCGGCCATACTCAGATAATTAATAAATTAGGACCATTAGAAATCTTTTTAAATACCCCATCACATCACAGAGTACATCATGGTGCTAATAAACAGTACATTGATAAAAATTATGGGAATTTACTAATTGTTTGGGATAAAATGTTCGGCACATTCGAGCCTGAGCATGAAAAGGTCGAATATGGATTAGTTAACAACGTAAAAACTTACAATCCTGTGAAGATAACTTTTATGGCTTGGCAAGAGATGTTTTCTGAGATGAAAAAATCTGAAAATTTGAGAGAGGCACTAAATTGTTTTTTTGGGCCACCAAAAACAAAAATTAAAGAGATATGAATAAAGCAGCCATATACTTTGCATACCTTTGCATTTATACAACCCCGATACAATTATTTATTTTAGGATGGATAAGTTTAATCTTGTTTCAAACAGATAATACAATTCTAGGATATTCAACGAAAACCTTTCTTGTTGAAAATTTGAAATTTTTCCATGATTGGATTTATTCCTGGTTTTGGAATGCTTATTTAGATTTTTGGTACCAGTTTCCAGTTTTAATTATGACCATGTTAAAAATAATATTGTCAACTTGGCTTGGTTTTTGGCTGTTGAAAAAATTCAAATGATATTTAGACAACTAATAACTCTATTACTGAGCTTTAATATCTACTGTGCTGACATAAACACTATCGCACAGTCATACAATAAAGATGGATCTTTTGTTGCAGGAGAAAACCTTACCAAACTTAAATCAGGCATACACTTTCTTGAAAATGCCAATGAGCATCAAACAGAATTAGTAATTGCTGTTCATGGTTGGCAAACTAAAGGATTTGAGTGGGTATATCCATTAATTAATCTAAATAAAGAAACTAACAGAGTTGCATTCTTTAGGTGGAAAACAAATGGGTGTCCTACTAAAGCCACTAAAGAATTGTTAAATATTATCGAAAATGAAATCAATAATTATTCAAAAATCTCTCTTATAGGACACAGTTATGGTGGCATAGTGCTAGCAAAGTTGCTTGAAAAAGATTACTCCAAAAATATTGAATTTCATATTGTTGCGTCAGGTATCGCTGGAGGCCCTAGGTTAACATCTTTTTGTGGCTACACACCACCAAAACAAATTGGCAAAAATGTTGTTGCTTATCAATGGATGACACAAAAACATCTTGACGGAGCCTTTAAAGATTTAGAAACCGACACACAAATACAAAAAATAGAGGGTGTTTCTGCAGTAAGGTTGCCAGAGATATATAAAGATAATACATTAACACACAACTGGTCTATAAGTTGGCTGGTAGATTATTTAAACAAAAATAAAAATGCTTCCGAAAATTCTTGAAAACAATTTATCTGTTC
>MDSZ01136932.1_pt1 | contig 11505 bp, 7 predicted proteins | sample 811201 | NCBI WGS metagenome assembly MDSZ01 (sample SAMN05326647, study PRJNA326480) | marine metagenome | isolation source: seawater | place: Indian Ocean: North | collected 2010 | reverse complement strand
GCACCTTAATTATTTAAAAGAGCTCCCGAAAAAAGGTGAAAAATAAGGAGGTTTTGCGTGAGAGGTATGTTGAGTAGAGACGCTATTAAAACGTGCGATGAGTCTCTGAGGTATTCTGGATATTCTGACAGCGAATACTCAGCTGTATATCTTTGGGTATCCTTGTGTGTATCTTGATCTGCTCCTTTGGAGTAAGTGTACTGACGCATATCTTTCTTTTTTCGTTTCGTGCATTCAGCACCACAAAAAAAGAGAGACGAAGAAGGCACTTTTTCGACAAAAAAAACTCTTTCTTTCGTTTTCTGCGAGAGAGAAGAGAGAGACACACAGAGAAACGAGACACCAGAGTCACACGCGGAAGAAGACGCTTTGACGAAGAAAAGAACCGCGCGACGACTTTCTTTGCGATGACGACGACGACGACGACGACGTTTTTTTTTCCGAGCGGCAGCGGCGGCGGCGGCGCGCGTGCTTCGATGACATTGACGAGGATTAATCTTTCCCGGGGGACGTCGTCGTCGTCGTCGTCGTCGGGACGGGACATGGGGCGGCGGCGGTCTTTGGTGGTGGCACCGCGCGGCGCCGCGTCGCGAGGAGGAGAGAGCGCGTTGAAGAAAGGAGAGCAATATTACGTCGGGGGAGGGAAATGGATCCGGGACCAGGATGGATTGGGAAACGCGGAGACCAAACTGGTCAGCGATACCGGCCGGGATGCGTTCGTCGGAGGCTTCGCCGGCGGCGAAAAGAGATTGTTGGAATATAAAAGAGCGCTGAACGAAGCGGGAGCGGGAGATAAAGCGAAGAAGAAAAAGAAACAGAGAAAAGAAACGAAAGACGTAGTCCTGGCGAAGGATTTTAACAACGCGGCTGGAGGTATCTTCTATGGCGAAGTCGGTTTGCAGTCGTGGAAGGAAACGGGGAGAATCCCGACGAGATCGAAGGAGGCGACGGTAGGGTGGGGACCGCCGGTTTTGCTGGCGGCAGCGGCCGCGGCTGGAGTGACGTACAAAACAACCGGGGCGTTGACCGTAGATGCAGTGACGAAGACGGTCGAATCGGTGAGTTCTGGAGTTTCGAATATCGACGGCGTGGTCGGGAAGATTGGCGGCGCTGTCGGTGCCTTGGACAAAGGCGCGAGCGCGTTGCCGACGCAAGCCGCGTTGGTTGGGTTTGGCGTTTTGGCGTTGTACGCGTTACTTGGGAAAATCATGAACACGGCAAAGAAAACGAGCGGGGATTTCGTGAAAATCGCGTTGTTCGTCACGATTACGTGGACGATTGCGAAGCAAATTTTGCAGTAACTACACCTAAAAATAATAGTACATTTCTACATTTCTGTCTACTTACTAGTACATACGTTTCTCTATTCTAATCTTTATTCGTCCCCATCTAACGAAAGCGCGGCGAATGCATTCGAATGACCCTTTCTCACGCGCTGTTCTTCGCTACCATCATCATCGCCATCGTCGTCGTCGCTGCTCTCGGCTTGAAGGTTATTTTTGAATTCGTTTGCATCAAAACACGGATCTTCGTACTCGAAGTAATCGATTAAATCGAGCGCATCGTTACCGAGAGTATTATCACCATCGTCCTCGCCTTTGAGAGGAAGTCCACCGTCCATTCTATTCATCTCTTCGAGTTCTTCTTCAAAACCTTCTTCGTCTTCGATGTTCACATCTTCGTCCGCGTACGGCGCATGACTCGAGTCTCTCCTCGCTTCGACTGAGATGGCATCTGTGGGCGGAGGAACGGCGTACGGTGATTTCCCGTCCAAAACACGTTTCAACGCAATCACGCCTCCGGCGCGGTCGTCTGGTCGTCCTCCAGACGCGAGAAGTTTTCGTTTCAATGCAGTTTCACGAGCTAACGATAACGGCGACCAAGGTAGAAACCCTTCGAGAACATCAGAAGGGTCCTGTAACTCTAGTATTTCGCTGTCGTACATATCTGTCGGTAGCGCGGAAACTTTCAACGTTTCTGGGAGCGTCTTTGAAAGTTCTTCCGCTAAACGTCGATCTTTCTCGTTGGACGTCTTGCTGTTCGCGTATGATTTCCATCGATCTTTACACGCGTCCCGCATCTCAGCAAGCCAACGCAAAGACGAGTACGGTTCTCTCACTACCGGTAACGGAACTATACCACCGACGATTTGTTCTGGTAAACTCACGTCCAATCGAGGAAAGACTAATCCAGGCGAATCGCACAACCAAACGCCTCTGGCTAACCGCAACGTCTGCAAAGTTTTGGTGTGCCCCGGCGTCGCTTTCACCGAGACGGCTTTACGACCGAGCAAAGTGTTTATCATGGAAGATTTACCCACATTTGGATGTCCGACGAGTGCGACGACGCACTCGTCTTTAGGCGCATCGTCATTTTCCTCGTCTTCGCCGTGAATGTTCTCAAACGCGTCCTCGAAAAAGGCGTAGTTTTTCTTCTTCGTTCGAGCGAGACGCGCATCTTCGTCCTCGTGCGGATCGTTTTCGACGATATTCTTCCACCGTTTACCATACTTCGCGACTCGTTTTGCTGCAGATATAAACGCTGATTTACCGACCGTCATTTCAAGCGTCGGCTCGTATATCTTTTTCGCGAGTTCCTCTTCGTCTTCTTCGTCTTCATTTTCTTCTTCGTCTTCATCACTCTTCTCTTCTTCTTCTTCTTCTTCTTGTTCTTGTTCAACCGCAATAAAACCGATAACCTCGTCCACTCCAGGTAAACCTTCCAACAAACACTTTCTCCACTTCTCAGCGGCTTCCCTTGGCACTTGATCGATCTTATTCAACGCACAAACCAACGGTTTCTTGTGCACCCTCGTCGCGTGCGCGTATAACGCCGCTGGAAAATGCAACATCGGATTCCTCGCGTCTAAAACGCAACAGATTACGTCCGCTCGTTCCATAGCTCTCCATAACTGTCTCCAAACCTCTAAATTTTGCTCAAATGCCGGTGGATACCCGCCTTTCGCGACCATTTTCTCTTTCACCCGTCTCGCCCATTTCGCAAACGCCTTCCTCTCTCTCAACCGCAAGCGATTTTTCGTCTCTTTCTTCTCGCCGCCGCGGTGCCATTTCGGTCGGCGAGGCATGAAATCAATCGCGTGGATGCTTTGGTGTTCTACAGTCGCGTTTCTCGTGTCACTTATATCATCATCATCATCGTTCATCACCACGCCTAACTCTTCGTACGCTTTTGGTGCGGTTCCAATCGGTCGTCGCGCGTCTTTCACTCGTCTCTCGACGTCGTAATCCGCTTCTTTTGCAAACGTCGTCGTCATGCCTTTCTTATGCGCGTTGTGACTGCCAATGCCTTTCGTTTTCTTTCCCTCTCCGTTGGTGCATTTCGTGGATTTCATATCCAGGGCGTCTACCGTGAACACCGTCGTTGCCATGCCTTGCAACGCGGAGACGCGAGACGCTTGGGAGACGAGTTGGTGCGCCGCGTCGTCTCCGGCGCGTTTTTGGCGGCTTCGCAATTGCTGTTGTTGCATCTTTTGCGCGTGAGAGAGGGACTTCTTTTTGCCCTTCTTCGGCGGCATGACGAACGACCGAACAGAGACAACAGACGCGGATAAGACAGGACACACACACACACACACACAGCGGGCAGATGATGCAGGGAAAGAAAGAGAGGTGCGCGCACGCGCGCGCGCGCGCGCGGAATACGACGAGTATTCCACGCGCAAACCCCGGGAAAAGGTGTGCGCGAATGAAAAATGGCGACATGAGATGAGACAACGAAAAAGCACAACTCAGGGGGGTGGAATCTTACGCGTCGTCGCGCTACATAAAATAAATATTATATTTCTTCTACTGCTGTTTGCATAAACGCGTACAAGTTTCGTCGTCGTCGACATTTCTTTAAAGTTTTCGAGGCTGTTGAGGTTGCACGCCCGCCAACGCCGCCGACTTTTGTTGTTGTACATCCGCGTTGCTCGCGTCTTTCAAAGGCGTTCTGGATTTCACCTTCTTAGAAAGCGCCGAGCCACTTCCGAACCTCCTGAAGGAACCTCGACTCGATCTGCTCATTTTCAAAGCCGATTTTCGAATTATTTCGACCGCATTTTTACGTTCAATTTCCGAGTTGACGTCTTCCATCGGTAAGTCTCGACCTTCGGCGGCGAACTTGTGCGCTTCTTCGTAGCGCTTCAAATCGAAGAGCATCTTTGCCAACTCGACTTTATGGATTAATCGGTTCGGTTTGAGTTCGATGCATCGTTTGAAAAGTTTTTCGGCGTTTTCGGCCGAGCCAGGCGCCAGAGCTCCGTACATCATCTTCACGTAGACTTTGGTGATGCCGCTCAAGTTAGCCATAGACCATTCGTATCGACCCATGACGTGCAAAGCCATGTCATCGTTCGGATCAATCTTTAACGCGTTATCCAGGGATTCTTTGAGCATTTTACCGAGCTCAACTTTTTCTCTGTTTTCGTTAGAGAACATTTGCGCGCGACCGTACGCGACGGCTAAACATACGTGCGCTTGACACGAATTTTTGTCGATTTCAACCGCTTTCAGAGCACGAGCGATGGCTTCGTCCGCTAACGCTTTCGCTTTCACTCTGTTTTTGAAAATAGCAGGTTCAAAGACTCGGTCGGAAAGAGACTTCGATAACGCGATATTTGCATACTGATTCATCGGTTGACGCTCGACAGCTTTGGTAAAAATCTCCACCGCGGAAAGCGTATCGCCGATTTCGTTCTTCTTTTGGCCTTCCTTGATTAAATTATCAAACGACTCTGATTTTTGCATGACGTTTGTTCTCGAAGACACGCGATTCATCGCATTCACGCTGCTTCGGCGAGCAATATTCGCGATGGACTTGACACCAAGCCTGGCGAACTTCAATCTCGGGAACGAAATATTTCTTTTCTTCATGCTCAAATTCACGCGACGAATCCTTCGCGACATGCGCATCAAACGGTTTCTCGAGTTTGGAAACAACCAATCCAACGCTTTTAAAACGCCCAAGCCGGTAAAGACAGACGGTAGCTGCGTGAAAATTGACGACGGCAGAGCGACGACAAAGTTCAAAAGTACCGCTACAAAAGTCACCTTTGTGTAAAACCATTTTTGTTTCTTTTCTTCTTCTTTTTGTTGTTTCTTGTTATGTGTATTCCTTTTATTCGCGGTCGTATTCACCGTTTCTTTCGGCGCCGCTTTCCCTGTTCTGTTCACCGGCGCGTGCGAGGTAATGTGCAACAAATCCGCCGACGTCGTCGGTTTATCCCACAGACGATTGACCATTTTCCGTTCGATTTCAATTTCTCTCTTTCGAAAAGATCCAGAGAGTTCTTCCTCGTCCTCTTCCTCGTACGAAATTTTTCCACCTCCCCTTTTTCGTTTGTGTTTGCTTACGTGAACATCTGGAGTACAGGCATCGTCGCTGAAACAAAACTCGTCGTCTACTTCGCAATCGTCGTCAATCCAAATCGGATCCGCCACTTTATTCCCTCCAAACGACCCCGTCTTTTTGTGAACACCAAACGGCGCGCCGTTCGTCCCTCCCGCCGGGGTATTCCTCTTCGCGCTTCCATCGAACCTTCGTCCAACCGAGTTCGCCGGCGATCCCGGCGACGTCGCGCCCGTCGACCCATTCGGCGACGCGTCTCCGACCGCGGAGTTCGGCGACACCCCGCCGCACTCCGTCACTGTCCGCCGTTCGCGCACGATCGGGTCGAAATCTGTCGTCGCGATAAGCGTAACAATAATAATAATATCAGTATATATCGTTCGACGAAGAACACCAAAGACGTCGACGAACGACGAGAGGTTTTTTTAGGGAAAAAAAAAGAAAAACAGGGGAAAAGGTCGCGGCGTTTGTCGTCGTCGTCGTCCTCGCGCTTCGTTCGTGGTTCGTTGGTCCCCCGGACGTCGTTTCGTGGTCGACGATTGGTTCTTCTTTCTCGCGAAAAAAAAAGGTTGGTGGTGTTGGTGTTGGGGGTGGTTCTCTTTGGAAAAAAAAAAAAAGGGGGTACAAAAAACACCCAAGACAAAAAATGGGAGGAAATTTTGCCCCCCTTTTTTTCCCCAACGGGATCCCACTCTCGTTTTTGTGTCCGTTGTTGTTGTTGTTGTTGTTGTGGTTTTGGACGTAAACGACAAAGGTGGTGGTCATCGTCGGACGGTCTCGTCGCGCGCTCCTCACTTCGCGCGAAGGAAAAAAGGTAACACAACACGCACCTTCGGCGAACGAGGTGCTCGCGCGCGCGGCAAAGTCCCTCATGATGATGTGCGACTTTTGTTGTGAGATGCGTCTTTCTTTGACGTCTCTCTTCTCGGGAAAGACAAAAGAAAACGCTTTCGAATGCTTTTCCTTAGTAGTAGTAAAACCTTTTGCTCTTCTTCTGTGTCGATGATGTGTGTGCAAGCGAGACGATGACGCGCGATCTCTCTCTCCCTCTCTCTCTCTCTCTCTTACTCGCGATCTCCAAAAGCGACGAAAAGCTCCGCCAAAGACGAAAGAGAAGACACGAAAGCGCGAAGAATAGTAATGGCGTCGGTTTTGACGAGCGCGGACGAAATTGAACCAAAAAGGTCCTTTTTTTTGTCCATATGTTTAGGGTATTATTTATCCTAAAAGTTCTTTTTTTACAAATACTAATTCTCGAGCTCTGTCTCTCAACGACCTTTTTGCCTAATAAAGCCAACAAAGCCGCTCTCCGAATGAAACGAAAAGAACACACCATCATCATCATCAAAATCGGATGATGTTCTCTCGGATAAGAAGAACTCGTCTCTAGTATTACGACGGAGGCAACGAGCGTCTCCACGTCTTCGCTTGCGCGTCCAACGCGCGCGCGATGTGCTCGAACGACTTTGGCCTCGCGTCGACGTCTTTCGCGGAGCAGGCGTCGAAGAGCGAGGCGATGGCGTCGAAGGCAAGCTCGTCGGCTTGGGTGAGCGGGAGGTGGCGTTGGGAGGACGCGAGCACGAGCTCTTCTCTGCGTTTGTTCCAGTCGGGTGGCAAAACCAGTCGACGTTCGGAGTAGCCGACGACGGCGACGACTTGCATGGGGTGTAAGTCGTCCCAAGGCGTTCGCGCGGTTAAGAGTTCCCAACATACGACGCCAAAGGAGTAGATGTCGGCGCGTTCGTCGTACGGTTCGGCGCGGAGCATTTCCGGAGCCATCCATTCCGGAGTGCCGTGGAATTCCGAGCGCGCGGAGGCTAAGGTGGAGAAGCGGACGCGGGACATGCCAAAGTCGGCGATTTTAACTCTCCATTTTTCGTCGACGAGGATGTTTGGCGATTTCAAGTCCAAGTGGAGGATCGGAGGCGAACGGCTGTGGAGATAGTGCATACCTCGAGCAACGGCCATAGCAATGTTAAGACATCTGAGACCGTCGACTTTGAAACACTCTTCAGATTTCAAGATGCCGTGTAAAGAGCCGCGACGCATGAATTCGGTGAGAATCAGAGGCGGCTCCAAAGAGTAGCCCATGAAGAGGAGGAGGTTGGGATGTCGTAATCTAGCCAACGTTTGGACTTCGTTTTCCAGTTTTTCGCGAACGCTTTTACCGCGTTCGAGAAGTTGTTTGACCGCGACTAAAGTGCCTTGGTACGACCCTCGAAACACTTCTGCGAAGCCGCCGACGGCTATGCGTTCGAGAAGGCGAACATTTTTGGCGTCTATCCGAAACTCTTCTGCAAGCGCGTCGGTTTTCAGCTCGCTCGTTGACGCTCTGTTATTTCTAGTGCTATTACTGTTATTATTGTCATCGTTGTGTTCGCTGTACAGAAATCCGCGCGATTCTCCATCCTCGATGTTCCCGTCGTACCTCGCCACCGCGTATCTCCCGTCAACCGGACTCGCGTACGCGTCGTCGGGAGTCACATTCGTCGTTCTCGTCGTAGCGGCGTGAAACTCCTCGTCGTCCCCTTTCAACTCGACCAGTCTCGGTGCATTTCCATCCGCATCTTTGTGCGCCACTTCTCCTAATGCCAACGTCCTGCGTCCTCCGTTCTTCTGTCCCTCCTCCCCGTCGTTCGCCGCCGACGCGTCATTCTTCGCGGTCGCGTCTTCCAACTGTCCTTTCCCAAAGTGTGCTCTAAAATGTAAGTTCATGTTCACATCCACAGTCTCCCCATCGATTCTATCCACTCTCATGATTGGTCCATTCAACGCTTCCACTCGTTCCGGGGCTATGACCATCCGTCCAAAACTGTCGCCAACATCGACGGCGGCGGCGTCTCCGGCGGCGTCTCCGGCGGCGTAGGACGACGCACCGCGATGATGATGTTGTTTCACCGTCCAATTTTGCACCGGCATTTTGGATAAAGTCTGGTGTAACCACCGATCGATCTGCGCGGAAGGGGCGGTTTGACCGACGACGGTTTCGGTGTCACGACCTCCAGGAGGACCACCACCTTTTTGTGCCGGGGCCGCCGCCACCCCGGCGGCGGGAGACGTCGACGCGCCGAGCGAGGGCACGACGGCCGCCGCCAAAGGCGGTTCGGGCGGCTTTGGGTGACGCGCAGCGAGCGCCAGGGGATTGTGTGATGACGATGCCGTCGCGTCGTCGCGTGTGTCGGCATCCTCCATCCTCCATGCACTCGCGAAGACAACAAACACCACGAAAAAGAAGGAAAAAGACGTAGAGAAGACGACTTTGGTGGTGGTGTTGTTTACGACGACGACGACACACACCGAGAGGCCATCATCATCATCATCATCGCGCCGAGTCAAAAAGAGTCAACAACAACAACAACAAAAGTGCTTCTTTTATTTGTGATGATTATTGTGTGAAGAAAAAGAAGAACAAGGAAAAATAATGAGGGAAAACAACGTGTCAAACCGAAGAAAGAGCGTCGTCGTCGGCTGTTTTCGTTCGGGATGATACAGTAGAGAGCGTGCGAAAGAATACAGCTTTAATTACAGAACACGCTCCAACACCAACGACTACCGTTCTTTTTTCGAATCGGTGGTGCTCGGAGGTGAGGAAGAGGGAGGTTTCTTCCGTTCGCGGCGTCGCGTATCGGCGGCGGCGGCGTAATACTCTTCGAGCATATTTTTTAATTTCCAAAAGAAGACGATAGCTTTGGCCAGGACGACGTCGAATATCCGCAAAACCATTGCTAAGAACGATTCGAGCGTTGTTTTGGCTTCTTTTTTAAAGCAGGCGAATTTCTTCTCGAGATTTTTAATGTCCTGAATGGATTTGACGCTCGATCGGTTGGCGAGCATTTGGGCAGTTTTCGAGCGATCCAAAGCGCGCTCAACGACACCAAGGGTGAAGAGACAGTCAACGGTGATGACGGAGACCAGCAGAATAACGAGGAAGCCTACAAACGATCGCATGTGGCCTCCGAAGAAGATGTTTAAGACGAAAAGGATGGCTTTGAAGTGCCCTCGCACGACTTTGGCGATGGCGTGACCAACCTTTTTGGACGCGATTTCGCACGTAATGCGAATGGCGACGAGAAGGCGGAAAAAGTTGGTGTACGCGGCGCGTTGTTTCGTCCTGGCTTCGCGAAACTGCACCAACAGTTCCTTGAACGAGTTTGGTCTCTTTCGTCGTTTCTCCTCTTCTTCTTCTTCCAACCTCTTTTGCTTCGCGAGCCTCGCTTCTTCGTGCGTGCGAGAACATATCTTAACCAACAATTTGTCGTCCACTTCCACGTCTTCGGCGAAGCAACACGTGCCTTTGTCGTCTAAGACGACGGGTGAAAAACACACCCCATCACACCCAATGCTTCGGTTATTTCCGCCACACACGCCACACGCATCTACGACGGTGTCGCCTCGACACACGCCGGCGCAATCAGTTTTAGCGTCCGAGCCGCACTGGCCGTCGCACCCGTACGTTTCTTTCCCTCTACACCGACGCAACTCAACATCGCCGTGACAGTTCACTCGTGATTGGAACCCTTCTGAGCACCTCGAGCTACACGTTTCCGTCCATTCGCCAAACGCGTGGTGAAAACCAGGCAGACTATCCGCGAACGGCGAGAGACGATAAGCCGTTTCCAACGCAATCTTTTCCTTCTCGCACATCCTCTTAGATGGTGGCACCGGTGTCGCGACGTTCTCGAACCGTTCCGCATACGCACAAAATTCATATACATTCGTTTTAGCTTCCGTAAACGAGCGCATCACGCGCAACACCATCTTCCCTATCATCGAATGAAACATTCGATCACTATTTTTCTCCTTGTTCTCTTTCAACGACTTGCGGATCTTATCAAAATACACGTCTGCGTTCATCTTTTCAAATAATAAACGGTCCACGGTCAACTGCCACACTAAAACCACCGACCCGTACACGTCCTTAAAAAAACTATCCAATCCATCCGCGAAACGTCTCAAAACGAACGTTTTTCTCATCGTTCCAAGTACTAAATCGTACAACATGCTCGGCATTTTCATCGGCACGTCCGAAACATTTTCGATGCCAATTTTGTTCGCCGTCTCTAACACTCTCCGACATCCTCTTCTCGTCCGATCTTTCACGGTAAATCGTATCTGGTACTTTTCGTCTACGCTCAAAACATCCGTCACGAACTGCGGTATTCGTTTCTCTCGTTTCCTTTGTAATTTAGCAATCTCTTTCTCCATGCCATCAATCTGCGTTCGCGCGAGCACCCCGGTGCTATTTAACTCTCTCAAGTTCGCTTCCAATTCGTTCGCGGCGAATCGACCGGCGTTCCCGGTAATCGCATTTCCCACGAAAACGAAGACTCTATATGCCAGTATTGCGAGTGCGACGGTCAGATACGATTTCTTGACGTTGTCTCGCGTTCGTTTCGTCCGTTTTTTCTCCAGCTTTCTTTTTCGCTCCTTTTGGACGTGCATAATCTGTTTCTTTTGCAAGGACCGATTTGGAGAGGATTGCGGGGAAGCGCGCGACACATAGATCGGTCTGGACGACTGCTCCGCCACATCTCCGCTCGAATCGACCAATCGAAACAGCGCTTCCGGCATGTCGTCGTCGTCGTCCGATGATGATGATGATGATGATGATGATTCACTCGTTTCTCCTCCTTTGTCTCTTCGTCGATGCCTCCTTTTCTTTCTGGTTTTCCCACGCGGAATACGCTATGCGCGCAACCGCACCGGTGACGACGATCGTCCCGGCGACGGCGATCGCGGAGTTGTACGGCACGTACCGCTCCCAGTTCAACACGCGGAAGAAAGACGTTTCGGGAACGACGACCGCTCTTCTCTCCTTGCTCATTCAACTCTTTCTTTCTTCTTAGCAAAGTCGCGCGAGGTAAAGTAAAGGCGAAAGGTATAAATTCCGCTCTTTTTTTTTATGGTGTTGAAACGAACGCAAAATAATGAAAACGAATATTGGGGGACTTCAAATTGCATCGAGAATGGGGACGAAAGTGTGTGGTGGGTAGACACGTACTCGTCGTCGTCGTCGTCGTCTTCGAAGACTCGAAAGCTTCGAAACAACGAATACTCGTTTCAACACAGAACAAACATCATCGCGCGCTAGTCTTAATTTCGTTGTTGTTATTATTATCGTTATTATTATTTATTATTATTATTATTATTATTATT
>MDSZ01115256.1_pt1 | contig 11506 bp, 13 predicted proteins | sample 811201 | NCBI WGS metagenome assembly MDSZ01 (sample SAMN05326647, study PRJNA326480) | marine metagenome | isolation source: seawater | place: Indian Ocean: North | collected 2010 | reverse complement strand
TACCAGGTATTACATGCTAAAAAAATGAAGTCTGAAGGCAAAAATTTCAAGCCTTTGTTTGGAGTCGAGGCGTACTTTGTCCCCTCTATCACTGAGTGGAAAGAAGAGTATGAGCGCGTGAAAAATGATAAGAAACAGGCAAAAAAACTAATTGATAGCTCTGATAAAGTCTCCACCGAAGACGAGGGCGATTCAAAACGAAAGTCTAAAAATAAAATTAATTCAAGACGACATCTAGTCTTACTAGCCATGAACCAAACTGGCTTGAATAATATTTACAAAATGGTTTCAGATTCCCATCAAGGCGATAATTTCTATAGGTATCCTCGTGTTGACTACGAAATGCTTGAGAAATATGGAGAGGGCGTGATCGCATCTTCTGCATGTTTGGGTGGTGTATATGCAGGTGATTACTGGGAAAATTGTATATACGAGGAGTATGAACAGGAGAACGACGGCAAGGTTAAAACCAAATCCAGAAAAGTTGGAGAAGATGAACAGGCGATCCTAGAAGCGATGCGTGATACAACTAGGCGCATGACTAAAGCTTTGGGTAGCCGCTGGTACGGAGAGTTGCAGTGGAATAATGTACCTGAACAGCATGCTCTAAACAAATATGTTATAAAAATGCATGAGGAGTTTGGTATCAACCTGATATCAACAGCCGACAGTCACTATCCTAATCCTGACGCTCTTAAAGATCGTGAACTTTACAAGAGACTAGGCTGGCTGGGCAAGAGCGATAAGCCTGAGTGGCTAACTTCTGAATTGCCAATTGATGCTGACGAGCTAGGAATGGAGTTATATCCAAAGAACGGCGACCAGATGTGGAAATCATATAAGAAGTATTCAGAAGAGTGCGGTGTAGATTATGATGATAATCTGGTTCGCACCAGTCTCACAAACACTCACTGGATAGCCCACAATCTAATTGAAGACTTTATGCCTGATGATACTGTCAGGCTACCAGACTTTGTCCTACCTGAGGGCGCCGAAGCCACTGAGGTTTTGACAAAAGAGTGCATTACTGGCTTGCGCATGTTAAACAAACACAAAGACAAGAAGTATGTAAAAAGACTAAAGGAAGAGATCTATGTCATTGACGATAGAGGCTTTAGTAAATACTTCTTAACAATGAAGGCCATTTCGGATAAGGCAAACGATAATATGTTGTCTGGACCCGGACGAGGTTCTGCTGCAGGCTCCCTTGTAGCATACGTGTTGGGTATCACTCAAGTCGATCCAATCAAATATGGGTTACTATTTAGTCGTTTTTTAAGAAGTGACGCTAAAGATTATCCTGATATTGATTATGATGTCTCTGACGCTTTCGGTCTAAAAGAAATTTTGGCTAGGGATTGGGGCAGGACAAAAGTTGTTCCTATTTCTAACTTTAATACACTACAGCTTAGATCTCTAATCAAGGACATATCAAAATTCTATGAAGTGCCATTTGCAGAGGTCAACAAAGTTACAAGCTGCATGGTTAAGGAAGCCACTCCAAAAGCAAAGGAGGCGCACGGTATTCGTGCTGGCGTTTACATCCCAACTTTTGAAGAGGTAATGAACTATTCAAATACTTTGCAAGCGTTTCTCTACAAATATCCTCATATTAAAACCCATGTTGAGGCTTTGGTAGGGCAGGTTAGATCAACCAGTAGGCATGCAGGCGGCGTTGTTATTGGCGAGGACTTAGACAAGCACATGCCTTTGATTTGCTCTGGCGGTGTTTTACAGACGCCATGGTCTGAGGGTCAAAACGTGCGGCATTTGGAGCCACTTGGATATATTAAATTTGACTTGCTGGGCTTATCAACACTTGAGATGATCCACTCAGCAGTATCGCATATCTTACGCAGACATCATGGTATTGAAAATCCAACCTACGAGGACGTTAAAAAATACTATGACGAAAAGCTTCATCCGGATAAGCTTGATTTAAAAGACAAGAATGTTTATGAGAATATCTTTCATAAGGGCAAGTTCGTTGGTGTTTTTCAGTTTACAAATACTGGGGCGCAAAGGTTTTGTATGAAGGCCAAGCCTAATGATATTATTGACATTGCTGCCATTACTTCTATCTATAGGCCCGGGCCTCTTAGTGCCGGCGTTGACAAGAAGTATGTTAAAAACAAACTTAACCCTAAAGACATTCAGTATGTGCATCCTCTTGTAAAGCAACTGACACAAGAGACAGCCGGCTTTCTTATTTTTCAAGAGCAAATCGCTCTTTTGGCTCACAAGCTCGGTAAAGATATTTCTTTGGACGATGGCAATAAGCTTAGAAAGCTCCTAACAAAGAAAGGCACAGGTAAGGGCTTCGAAGAGAAGGACAAGATACAAAACCGTTTTATCCGTGGTTGTATGGAAAAGGGTATTGCAAGAGAGAGCGCCGAGTATTTATGGCAAACATTTGAATACTTCTCAGGTTATGGATTCAATAAATCTCATGCAGTGTCATACTCTATTCTATCATATCAGTGTGCATGGCTACTTAATTACTATCCGGCATGCTGGACAGCTGCCTTCCTTGACAAGGAGCCAGAGGGCAGAAAAGAGAGTGCCATTAGCCTAGCATTAAAGCATGGCTTTGAGGTTGACGACGTAAATATTAATTCTTCTACCAGTCAGTGGGAAATTTCTGAGTCTGGCGATACCTTAATCCAGCCTCTTAGTTCCATTAAAGGCTTGGGTGATAAGGCCATTGAGCAGATACTAATTAATAGGCCTTTCAATAAGATTGAAGACATACTCTTTAATAAAGATGTGGTGCACTCCAAGCTAGGTAAAAAAGCGCTAGATGTGCTATGTCGTTCAGGTGCCCTTGATTCTTTAGTCGATGAGAGGTTTGAAGGATGCCAGCATTTCTGGATGTCATGCATTCAAGACAAACCAAAGAACCCAAAGCGCCTCAAGCAAAATATCGAGGAGTTTCGTAAAGTTTGCGACGGTGATTTTTCTAAAGAACAGAAGATTGAGAATGTCACAAGCTTAACTGGCTTGTTCCCCTTTAACTTAGTTATGACAAAAGAGATACGAGACGCAATTGGCAGATGGGGTTGTCCTTCCATTGGATCTTATAGGAAATCGATTGGATATGCTTGGTTCATACCACGCGAGGTAACTTCTAGAAAAACTAAGAATGGCAAAGTTTATTGGAATATAAAGGTTATTGACGATAACTCAACAGTGGCTACAATTAGATGCTGGGGGATAAATTATGGTGATCAAAAGCCTATCCTAAATCGCCCGTATGTAGCAAAGCTAAGCTATAGTGAGGACTGGGGTTTCAGCACTAGAAACTATAGTCGAGATTTTAAACTATTAGGTGAATAATGGGCGGTATAAAAAGAAAAATGAAGCGCAATAAGGCAAAGCGCGCTAAAAAAGAGATGAAACAGCAGCTAATGATGTTTGAACAACTAGGTGACGAGTGCGCTGCGTGTCTTAAGCCCTTTGACAAGAAATCAAAAGAACATGCAATGACTTGGAAGGTGGTTGTAAGAGAGAAAGAAGAACTAGTAAGATTATATTGTCCCGATTGTTGGGACAAAGCGAATAAAATTATAGAGGAGTTTAATAATGATTTTAGAGATGCACAGGAGACAGGGCGCAAAGTGCCCGACGAGAGCTAACCCAAGCGATGCAGGGCTGGACGTTTACTACTGTCCAAAAGACCCAAACGTGAGCGCCGTGACACTCAATCCAGGCGAGAACAGTCTTTTACCTACTGGCTTAAGTTTCGGAGTACCACACGGGTATATGCTTCAAGTTTGCAATCGATCAAGCATGGGCGCAAAGCGCTCACTTGTTGTTGGGGCACACATTGTTGATAGTGGCTATGATGGGGAGGTCTTTATTGACCTACATAATATTGGAAATGAGGTGCAGCATATTGCATCGGGCGATAAGATAGCTCAGTTAGTCTTGGTGCCAGTTGTGTTGTTTCGGACATCACTTGTTGATAAAAGTAGAGCCTTGTATAAAGACAGTCCAGATGGCTCTATGGTAACTGTGTCAAAACGAGGGTCTGGCGCCCTAGGGAGCACCGATAAGACATCGGTGGCAGAGATGGATGTACGTGATGTATATTCAGATAAGAAAAAGACCATTGCAGATTACGTACCAAACGGATTTTAGGAGATATCATGAAACAAACGTACTCCTTTGATGATGTGCTGCTAGTACCGAAATACTCTGAAATTATGAGCAGAAGAGAAATAGATATTAAATCTGCTTTGTCTGACGACATATCCCTAAGCGTCCCAGTGATCTCTAGTCCCATGGACACCGTCACAGAGGACAGGATGGCCCTAAAGCTTGATCACTTAGGTGCAATGGGAATCATACATAGGTATAATAGCATCCAAGGTCAAGCTTTAATGGTTGAAAGGTGCTTTTACGGAGGCGCGAGAAATATCGCTGCAGCCATTGGTATGACTGGGGACTATCTTGAGCGCGCTACGGAGCTAGCAAAAGCCGGGGCTAACATACTGTGCATTGATGTCGCCCATGGTCACCATAGCATGATGAAGACAGCGCTACAAAATTTGAAAAAAGAGTTTTCAAATGAAGTACACTTAATGGCTGGCAATGTCGCGACACTGCAGGCTTTTGATGATCTATCTAGCTGGGGTGCAGACTCAATACGTGTTGGGATCGGCGGGGGGTCGATTTGCTCAACTAGATTGGTAACTGGACATGGCATGCCAACTTTCCAAAGTATTTTGGAATGTTCTAATACTACTTACGAGACAAAAATAATTGCTGATGGTGGTATTAAAACAACAGGAGATATGGTGAAAGCTCTGGCAGCTGGTGCAGATATGGTAATGGTTGGGTCCATGTTATCAGGCACTGAAGAAACCCCGGGTTGCATCATGACCAAAAAAGATGGTGAGAAGTATAAAGAATATAGAGGTATGGCCTCTAAAAAGGCCCAGCGCTCTTGGCGCGGTAAGAACTCAACCCCTGAGGGTGTTGCAACTTTGGTCCCTTATAAGGGGACCGTTAGTGATATCTTTGAAGATATTGTTGGTGGCATTCGTAGCGGGTTGTCTTATACGGGGGTGCGTAGCATTAAAGAACTTCAAAGTTCAAGACATTTCATCCTACAATCAAGCGCAGCGCAACTAGAGAGTAACACTCACATCCTCTGGAGGGACAAGTGAAAGACCCTACGACGCCGAATTCAGATGACAGGAAGAAAATAATGTTCTACGACTCTAGTGATAGACAAATTAGGCTTAAGATTAGATGTGGACATGATGGCATCACTCAGTCACAATTTTTTAGAATGATGGTTACCGGGTATATTGACGCAAACCCAGGTATTATTGAGTACATTCAGAGTTGCAAAGACAAGTACCAATTACAGGGAAGCCAGAAAATAAACAAACTTAAAAAACTTTCGGATGCAAATAAACAGACCGTAACAAAGTTTAATATAGGCGACGAAGAAATAGAAAATATCTTTGATATAATTGAAATGGAGACTGGAATATGAAAGAGTGTCTTATGGCATGCCGAAGGCTTGAGGTCACCTGCCCGGTGAAAGAATGCAAGTATTGGATCAAGTATCGAAAGGATTATAATTGCTCTTTGGAGACGATTTCAAAGAACGGACAAATGACTTATCGTGAGGTCGCAGAACGTCTTGGTATTAGCTATGTTAGAGTTAAACAAATACAGGATAAAGCCTTAAAAAAAATAAGTCATTTATTAAATGAGGAAGCTATTTAGTTTGTATTGTAAGGATACATTTTAGGAGAAAAAACATGAAGAAGCAGCTTTTGTCAGAATCAGAAATACGCAAAATGATGAAATTCGCAAATATTGGGAGCCTAGCTAGCCCCTTTGTAGAACGTCTAAACGAAAACTATGAGTCAGGTGCAGACCTAGAGGAGGGTATGCACGAGGATGAGGACGACGATGAAGCTAATGAAGGCATGTACGCTGAAGGCATGCATGAGGACCACGACGATACTCATGAAGGCATGCATGAAGACGAAGATGACACCAACGAAGGTATGCCCATGGAAGAGGAAGAAGACATGGACGACGCTGGCATGGAAGGCGACGATGACGGCGCCCCAGGCGATATGGCTATGGGAGCCGATAAGGATTCAGTTCTTCAGGGTGTTGAAGAATTTATTAAAGCAGCTGTGATGGGTTTCCGCGAGAGAGGCATGGACGATATTGCTGACGCCATTGGATTGGATGTCGAAGGCGCCGAAGGCGAAGCTGACGACATGGCCATGGACGAACCCATGGACGCTGATCCCATGGCTGGCGCGCCTGAAGGTGACGATGCCCCTGAAGCCGATGCACCTGGAGCCCCAGCATTGCCAGGAGCGCCTGGAGGCGCAGATGAAGAAGATGACATGGGAGCAGACCTTGAGGAGGCTGATCTGTATATGGAAGATGATCAGGCTGTCGTTGCAGAGGTCGCTCGCAGAGTAGCGAAGAGATTGCTACAGGCAAAGCGTCGACGCTAAGACAAATAATAAAATAATTTTTAAGCAGGGTCAAAGCCCTGCTTTTTTTTTACCCACGGAGTTAAAATGAAAAAAGAAGAGAAAGAACAGCGACCTGAGGAGAAAGATAAAGACACTGAAGAATTAATGTCGGTTTTAAATATGGCAATGGATAAGCCAGAACTTAGAGTCACAGGAATATATGGTGATATAAACGAGGAGCGCTGCTCAGAGGCGGTGATGGGGCTACTTGCGCTAGAGCTTACAGCAAACTCTGTGCAAATACAGGATCCTGAAGACCCTGAGGGAGAGGCAGTGCATGCCATCGAGCCAATTAATTTCTATATATCAACTTACGGTGGCCAAGCTAATGAAATGTTTGCAGTCTACGACACCATGCGCAAGGTGCGAGAAGAGACGCCCATAGTGACGCACGGTTTAGGCAAAGTCATGTCAGCAGGTGTGCTGCTTTTGGCTGCTGGTACAAAGGGTCAAAGAAGGATAGGCAAATACTGCAGAGTCATGATTCATGGTGTCGTCGCCGGCCAGCATGGTCACATAGCTGACATAGAAAATGAGTTTGATGAAGTTAAAGTTACACAGAGAATGTATGTAAAAGCTCTGGCAGAGGAGACTGACATGACACAAAAATACATAAAAAAATTGATGGATCAAAAGACCAATGTTTACTTCGATGCAGAGGAGGCAGTAAAATTAGGAATTGCTGATATTATTGTCTAATTATATAGAGGTGTAAAATGAACAAGCAAGAATTACAATACATTAAAGAAAACTACTTTAGGCCAGAGACTTGGAAAGTGAGCTTGGGCAACATCATGGAAATGATTGAAGAGGTTGCTAATTCCGGTCTCATAACCGAGCAGCAGAGAGATATCACTCTTAAACTACCAATTATTAGAATCTCTGAGAAAATGTGGGGGAAGGAAGGCACAAAAGACAGAGAAATAATTCAAAATCTACTTTCTAAGATTGTTGCTAAGGGTAGAAATTTGACTGAAAAGATTCAATATATTAATGATTTTATTGAGAATCCACCAGTCACCGAGGATGTATCAGAAATTCTATCTCATATTGTTCTTTTAGATACTTTAACTAATATTCTTTTGCATTTCAACGCATCAGCAGCTGGTTTTGCTTTTGAGGGTTTCTTGGCAGCCCTACTTCAGGGCGAACAAGTGCCAGCTGGCACAGCTGGTATTCAAGACTTAGTTGACAACGATAAGAACCCTGTTAGTTTGAAGTTGCTGGGTGAGAATCCTGGTGATGTGCACGGTAGTTATAGGGATCTAGTGGATCATTTTATTGATCCAACTGGCCTGAAGCAAGATCCTGAAAGTGATCAGTATGTTGGCCAAGCTGGCGGAGAGGGCAGGATGACTTACATCGTCGGCTTAAAAACTTTTAAAGAGGCTGGTTCGGCTGCAGCATTGACAGGAGGAGAATCTCAAGCAATCAGATTCTTTCAATTCGATTTCACAGCGGAGACATTTTTAGAATCACTACTTTCTTATAAGAAGAATTATCTTTTACTTCTTTTACCTAAAGACCTGACCTCTAATCCTGCGTCACGTGAAGCGGCCACTGAAGACGAGGCCTATAGTCCAGTTGCAATGGATACAGATGAGGCTCAACGCTGGGCAAAGGGAGGTCCGGGTGGTCTAAACCAGTATAAAAAGATTTTAGATTCTTATGACGACAACTATGTTAAGGAGTTGTTTGCTGGTGCAGAGCTGCTGGACGTTGATTCTGTTGCAGGTCGTGAGCCACGTGGCAAGGTTTTCAGGTTTTATAAAGATGGAGAACCCGTTAAATTTGAGAAGCTGCCGGCTGGTGACTCTAGATGGAAAACACAGGGCGCTAAGACTTATGAAGGGTATCGCTCTTTTAGGGAATCAGTCGCGATGCTCCGTGCTGCGTTAGGCAAGAGTTCAAATGACTTTTGGCAGTTGATTACTAGAACATCCGGCTATGAGGGTTCAGCTGGTGAAACTCAGTTTGTTGTAAGTGCTAGGTACTACAAGCCTAAGCGCTATGACCAGGATGGTTTTGGCTACATAGGGCAGATTAAGATTGGGCAGCAGGCAGTGAATGATCTAGCCGAGCAATACGTAGAAATTCTTAATGAACAAATCTTTCAGCTTTTCTCTAGGGTGGAAAAGCTAACCAATGAAATCAATGCTTACTTCATTGGTGGTGATAAGTCTCAGGGTATTGAGGCTGCGAGAACAGCTGGGCAAATTGAACAACGTCAAAGGACATATGTTAAGCAGGCTCAGAAAGACGAAGAAAGCGTTTAAATAATTTCTTGACTTACAATATAATGTGATTACTCTATATTTAGAGAGGTATATATGTCAAAAACTTACGCATCCGGCTTAGGATTGCAGCAGGAAATATTAAGAGGGGTTGAGAAGCTAGCAGACAATGTAGCTGCAACGTTAGGCCCAAAGGGGAGAAATGTAATTCTCTCAAGAAAAAATGCAAATCCAATAATAACAAAAGACGGTGTTACTGTCGCCAATTTTGTGGACCTAAAAAATCCAGTTGAGAATGCTGCAGCGCAAATTTTAAAACAGGCTGCGTCTGAGACAAACAGCTCCGCCGGCGATGGCACGACCACATCGACTGTTCTCGCTCGTGATATTTTAAAGAACGCTCAAAAGTATCTAATCGCTGGCAGTTCCCCAGTTGAGCTTAAGCGTGGCATGGACAAAGCAGTTTCTGAGATCGAGTCAAAATTGACAGATCTATCCAGGCCTGTAGAGACAATAGAAGATATTGAACATGTGGCCACTATTTCTGCGAATGGTGACACTACCGTGGGTAAATTAATCTCAACGGCTGTCGACAAAGTTGGACATGAGGGTTCAGTTTTGATAGAAGAGGCTGGATCCCAGGATACTAGTCTAGACTTGGTTGATGGCTTTCGCTTCAACTCAGGCTACCACGCACAATCATTTGTAACTAATGAAAGAAAAAATGCGGTTGAATACGAGGACGCGCTTATATTCGTTACTGATCACAAGATTGATAATGTTAAAAAGATCTTACCAGTATTAGAGTTGGCTGCAAGAGAGTCACGTCCATTAGTCATAATTGCAGATCAGTTAGAGGGGCAGGCACTTGCCGCGTTAATTATGAACACGGTGCGCGGCAGTATGAAAGTCGCGGCCATCAAAGCGCCAGAGTATGGCAATCAGAGAACTAATATTATGAAGGATCTCTGCTTGGCCACTGGCGCTGAGTTCCTTAGTCGAGCATCTGGCAGGGATTTTCAGAGCGTTTCAATGGTTGATTTTGGTGTGTGTAAGAAAGTTGAAATATTAAAGAATCAAACAACTATTATGGGTGGCAATGCGAATTGGGAGCTAATTGAAGAAAAAATTGAATCTTTAAAAAGTGAAATAAAGCAGACGGATGATATGGAGGAGTGTCGAAGGCTACAGTATCGCATAACAAGACTGTCAAGCGGTGTGGCTGTTATCAAAGTCGGAGCACCAACAGAAGTTGAGATGATTGAGAAAAAACATAGAATCGAGGACGCACTAGAGGCAGTTAGGGCTGCACAAGCTGGTGGCATTGTCCCTGGCGGTGGAGTAGCTCTCTTAAGGTGCCGCGACTTTAATATCCAGTCAGACAACGAAGATCAAAACTTTGGTGCTAATATAATTAGAAGATCTTTGGAGGCACCAATTAGGCAAATGGCTAGAAACTCTGGTGAGTCAGAAGACTTAGTTTTGAACATGGTACTTGATGAGGACTGCACGCGGGGGTATGACTTTAGTAGTAGGGGGGTGACTGACATGTTACAGTCAGGCATTATAGACCCAGTTAAGGTCACAAAAGTTGCCTTAAAGAGTGCAGTGTCGGTTGCATCAACACTAATGACAACTAGCAATGCGATCGTTGAGACGGGTGGTGAGTGATGATTGTAAAAGTTAGTCACAGTGTGGAGCTAGAGGAAATTCCAGAGCTGATCAATAGCATTTTAACTAGGTGTCGACAAACCTTAAACAAACAGGCAGACAGGATAGCGAAAGTGGAGCCAACCAAGTGCTACACGGGAGATCTTGCATGGTTTAACGAGAATATTGAGCAAGTGCGACAAAAATTAAGCTTAGTTGATTCGCAGCTTTCGGATGTCGCAGGCTTAGCTAATGGTTTAGCTGAGGCGGTGTCCCAAGGAGTCAGCGACGATGCTCAGGATGGAGTCGTCGGGGAACAAGATCTTGAATAATAAAATTGGAGACTTGGTGTATGCACCGTCAGAGGTTGTTTTGTATAAAAGAAGCGAAAAAAGTAGTGAAGTTCAAGATTGGACAAAGCTAGAGAAGCCTACAAACTTGCTGATTACAGATGTTGCGGGAAAGCTGTATGAGGTTTTTTACGAAAACGAGTATTGGCTAGTCAATAAAAAACAAGTATATAAAATCTAAGGAGAAAAAATGATTAAGTTTACAGAAATATACTCACTTCCAATGGGTTACGATCCAGATCTGGAGACTGTTAAGAGCAGATATGGTCTACGTAGTGTCTATGTAAATCCAAAATATATTATTACAATGCGGCCAAACACAGAATTGCAGACTAAGGCAAAGCAAAAAAAACTTATTAAAGACCTTAATGAACAAACAAGATTCACCAGAGTATCAATCGCCAGCAGCGGCACCAGCCTCATCAGCTTTGATTTAGTGGGAGATTGCGATGTTATCTCACAAGACATCAAAAATAAAAAGGCAGATTCATGAGATACATTTTGTTTTCAAGAGAGCAGTGCCCTTATTGCACTGCAGCCATTGATTTGCTAGAGGAAAATGACCTAAAGTATGATGTGGTGGACTTTAAAATTAATCAAGGCGACGTTCTTGACGCAATAAAAGCAGCAATTCAATGGCCGACAGTTCCCATGGTTTTTTCCCGCGAAGGAAATGATATAAAATTAATAGGTGGCTACACAGATTTAAAAAAAAGCTTGGAAGAAAATGAGTGAAGAAGATACCGTCTACAGT
>MDSZ01046949.1_pt1 | contig 11506 bp, 11 predicted proteins | sample 811201 | NCBI WGS metagenome assembly MDSZ01 (sample SAMN05326647, study PRJNA326480) | marine metagenome | isolation source: seawater | place: Indian Ocean: North | collected 2010 | reverse complement strand
TACAAGTATTTTAATAAAACCTTCAATGCTAAAAAAAGTTTCAGATGGAGATTGGGTGTCTCTTCCTAAACTTAGGAAAGAAATGTCTAATAATATATGGGATGATGAAAGTACTTAGAGTATAATTATTAAGCTCAGGAAATTTATAATATGTTCAATAATAAATTTCCATTTTTTTACATTCTTTTAAATTTTTCTGTATAAATATTACTATGACAAAAACTTTTTTGCATGTTGGCTGTGGAAATATGACCAAAGAATTCACTACACCTGCTTTTAACACTGATGAGTGGAAAGAGGTAAGAGCTGATATAGATGAAACTGTAAATCCTGATATTATTGCCTCTATGACAGATATGTCTGCTATTAATGACAAGAGTTATGATGCTATATACTCATCACATAATATTGAACATTTATATGCTCATGAGGTACCTTCTGCAGTTCGTGAATTTAGCCGTGTTCTTAAGGAAAATGGATTCTTAATTATTACATGTCCTGATCTTAAATCTGTTTGTCATCAGGTATCTAAAGGTAATTTAACAGGAAAGCTGTATGAATCTGGATTAGGCCCTATAACTGCAATTGATATACTTTATGGTTTAAGGTCAGCATTAGCAGTGGGTAATTATTATATGGCTCATAAGGTTGGTTTTACAGCAGATCTTTTAAAAGATACTCTTACCCAATTTGGTTTTCAGCATGCAATAGTAGCTGCAGTTCCTTCAAGATATGTATTGTGGGGTATTGCAACAAAAAATGATAAAATTGACAAACTAGAACTTTTTGAAATTTTAAGAACACATACTGATCTTTTGAAAGAAACAAAAGTATCAAGTCAATAATTACATGAGCAATAAACCTCAAAATAAATCACATAAACTTTTTTCGATATATTATGAGAATGATGGATATAATATAAAGGGTGATAAGTTAATGGGAAGACAGGCTGCAGGTTGGTCTTTCCTTAAATCAATTATTTTATCAAAAAGATATAAAACACTGGGAGTGTATTTAAAAAATGATAAACAGAAGCAACTATTAATAGATGATGTTAAAAGTGTTTTAACAAAAGATAATGATACAATTGATTTAAGAAGTTTTCCTTATATGGAGCCTAACCTCACTGCAGAATTTGGCGGGATTCAATTTCCAGGCCCTAATATTATTGACTACGCTAATCATAGAAGTTTTTTTGGTCATGAAAGATATAGTCTTTGTGGTATTACTCATACAACCGCATCATATGAAGTTATGAGGTCATTTTCAGACCTTATAACCGAACCTGTTATGCCCTGGGATGCAATTATTTGTACTTCACAAAGTGTTTTTAATACTGCTAATAAAATTATAGAGATTAAAAAAGAATTTCTTAAGAATAGATTAGATAACTCACAAATTATTTTACCAAAATTACCCATTATTCCTCTAGGCTTAAATATTGAAGAATTTAATTATACTGATAAATATAAGAATGATTCACGATTGAAATTAAACATTAAAGAAAATGACATAGTTATTGCTTATGTTGGAAGATTAAGTTTCCATGCAAAAGCGCATCACTTACCTATGTATATAGCTTTAGAAAATATAGCTAAGAATTTAAAAAAAGATCAAAAACTACATCTTATTCAAACAGGTTGGTTTGCTAGTGATTTTATTCAAAATTCCTTTGTAGAAGATTCTAAATCAGTATGTCCTTCAGTTAATTGCATATTTCTTGATGGTAGGGATATGACTAATAAAGATATAACTTTAGCAAGCGCAGATATTTTTATGTCTTTAAGTGACAACATACAAGAAACTTTTGGTTTAACGCCTCTTGAAGCAATGGCCTCAGGTATACCTGTGATAGTTTCAGATTGGGATGGTTATAGATCAACTGTTAGAGATAAAGAGGATGGATTTAGAGTTCCAACATATTCTCTTAGCAAAGGTTTTGGCGAAGAACTTATGTTTAACTATATGATGGGTTTGATTGATTATGATAATTATATTGGCGGAACTGTACATAAGGTAGCTGTAGATATAAATAAATGTATAGAGAAATTAACACTACTTATTAAAGATGCTGATCTAAGAAAAAAACTCGGTTATAATGGAAAGCAAAGGTCTAGAGTCGAGTTTTCTTGGGATAATATCCTTGATCAATATGAAGATTTATATGAGGAACTCAATGATATACGTCTGAAAACATATAATAAACATATAAATGTTAAGAAAAAGTTATTACCAAGTAATCGATTAGATCCTTTTTTACTTTTTTCTGACTATCCAACAGAAATAATTAACGATAATACAAACTTCAAATTATCTCATGCGATAAGTAATATTGAGCTAAGTGATATACTTGATTTTAATAGCATAAAATATACTGATCAAATTCCAGATAAAGATGAACTACATAAGGTTTTTTCATTATTCAAAGAAAATAAAACAATGTCTGTTAAAGAAATAATTACTAAAACGGAAATAGACAGATATAAAGTCTTTAACATTATGGTATTTTTATTAAAATATGGATATCTTGAGTTTGTAGGGGAAAAGGATGAATAAAAAAAACATTTTATTTTTACATCAAAATTTCCCTGGTCAATTTAAACATTTGGCTCCAGAAATGGCAAAGTCAAAAAGGTATAATGTTTACTCATTGTCTTTAGATTCTTCTAATACTCATTCTTTAGACGATTTAAATAATAGTTTAAAAGACATTAAGCATTACAAATACAAAATCATAAAAGGAAATAGCGAAGGCACTATAAGATTAGCTATTGAATTTGAGACAAAAATGATAAGAGCAAGCGCTGTTCTTGAACGTGCTTTGAAGTTAAAAGAGGAGGGTTTAGAACCTGATTTACTTATCATCCATCCTGGATGGGGAGAGGGTTTTGTCTTGAAAGAAGTGTGGCCTAACGCAAAATTTCTAAATTATTTTGAATTTTATTATAACACAAAAGACTCAGATGTTGATTTTGACTTAAAAGAGGAGAACAGGCCAGACTATGATATTGACTTAAGAACTAAGCTAGTAGCTAGAAATTCAACATTTTTATCAGCATGTAATCAAAGTGACATTATGATTAGTCCAACAAAATTTCAAAAAAGCACTGCTCCAAAGGAATATCAAAATAAAATAAAAGTTGTACATGACGGTATTGATACGAAGACACTTATATCAAATCCAGAAGCTTCAGTTACTCTATCTTCAGAAGAAAAAAAAATCATACTTACTAAAAGTGATAAGACTATTTTGTTTATTAATAGAAATTTGGAGCCCTATAGAGGGTATCATATATTTATGAGATCTCTCCCAGAAGTTATTAAAAAGCATCCGGATGCATATATATTAATTGTAGGCGGGTCAGAAGTAAGTTATGGAGCTAGGCCTAAAGGTGATTCATCATTTAAGGACATATATTTTAATGAGATTAAAAAAGATATACCTAAAGACCATAAAATTAAATTTTTAGGTACTGTTAAATATAATTTGTTATTGAGTTTATTAGATATAGCCTCAGTTCATGTATATTTAACTTATCCATTTGTCCTGTCATGGTCTATGTTAGAATCAATGTCTTTAGGTGGCTTGATCCTAGGATCAAAGACAGCGCCGGTAGAGGAGGTAATTAAACATAATAAAAATGGACTGTTGGTTGATTTTTTTGATCATGATGCAATATCTAAAAACATTAATAAGATTTTGGATGACCCTAAGAAATTCATTTCTATTAGAAAAGAGGCAAGAAAAACTATCGAAAATAATTATGATTTGTATTCTAAATGTCTTCCTGAGCAATTGAATATTGTTGAGAGTTTATTTGATGAGTAGTGAATCCTTTTCAGATGTTTTTATAATAGAAACAAGTTCTTTTAGTGATAACAGAGGTTCCTTTTCTGAAATCTATAATAAGAAAAATATTTTAAAAAATGGTATAGATTCAGATTTTATTCAAGATAATATCTCATATTCTAAAAATAAGGGAACTATCAGAGGTCTCCATTTCCAATCAGGTGATAGCGCGCAAAGCAAGCTATTACGGGTACTTGCCGGTGAAATTCAGGATATTTTTATCGATTTAAGGAAGAGTTCTAGTACTTATGAAAAATGCGGTTATGAGATTATGAATCCAGATACAGGCTGGATCTTTATACCTAAAGGTTTTGCTCACGGATTTTGTACTTTAACCGATAATGTTCAAGTCTTATATAAAGTGGATTCTTATTATTCGAAAGAAAATGAATACGGAATTAAATGGGACGACAAAACATTCAATGTGAATTGGCAAATAAATGATTCCAAGCCAATTATTTCAACAAAAGATAATATGTTACCATATTGGAATGATATAAAAAAAAATATGAATTTTTAAAATGACAAGTAATTCAGAGGATATTTATTTAATTACAGGTGGATACGGTTTTATCGGCTCAAGCCTAATAAGACTATTGCTAAAAGAAGGGAAGATCGTATGTAATATTGATAAACTTACATATTCATCAAATATTAATTCATTAGAAAATTATGGCGCGGCAGAAAACTATTATTTTTATCAGGAAGACATATGCAATGAAGATAATATAGCTAAAATTATAAATAAACATAAACCAACCAAAGTTATTCATCTTGCAGCTGAAACTCATGTAGATAGATCAATTGACAACCCTTCTGATTTTGTTAAATCAAATATTAATGGCACTTACAGTCTACTTAATTCAACTTATAAATATTGGGATAAACTTGAATATGATGATAAAAATGTTTTTAAGATGCTAATTGTATCTACGGATGAAGTTTATGGCTCATTAGAGCTTAATGATAATCCTTCAGATGAAAATAGTCCTTATAAACCAAATAGTCCTTATTCGGCCTCTAAAGCTGCATGTGATCATTTGGCAAGAGCATGGTTTAAAACGTTCAAACTCCCTGTTATAGTAACAAATACTTCAAATAACTATGGTCCATGGCAATTTCCAGAAAAATTAATTCCTCTAACTATTTTAAAATGTATCAATAATCAAAAAATCCCCATTTATGGAAATGGAAAACAAATACGCGAATGGATATATGTTGATGATCATTCAGAAGGCCTCTTGGCTGCAATTAAAAATGGTATTCCTGGAGAAAAATATAATATTGGTAGCCATAATGAAAAAAAGAATATTGATGTTGTTAATGATATTTGCTCTATTCTTGATAAATTAATTCCATTAAGTAATGGTAATTATAATCAATTAATTGAATTTGTTGACGATAGACCTGGGCATGATCAAAGGTATGCCCTGAACAGTGAAAAGATAAAATCTATCAATTGGCGACCTAAGGTAAATTGGACTCAAGGTTTGGAGAAAACTATAAAATGGTATTTAGATAATAAAGAATTTCTAACTACTTATTCAGGTAAAAGGTTAGGGAAATCATAAATGAATAACATATTAGTCACTGGAGGTAGTGGTCAAATTGGGTCAGAATTAAAATCATTAAAAAATAAGAGTGGCTATAAATTTTTTTTTCCTAACTCTAAAGAATTAGATATACGTAAAAAGAAATCAGTCAGCAATTATTTGAATAAGAATAGAATTGATATAGTGCTGAATTGTGCCGCTTACACAAATGTTGATAAAGCTGAAAAACAGAAAAGAATAGCGAAAGAAGTAAACTATATTGGAGCATTAAACCTTTCAACTGAAACTGTTAAGAGAGATATAGGTTTAATTCATTTTTCAACAGATTATGTTTTTGGAAAGAATAGTAAAGGAATCAATTCTTATAACAATAAAATCTCACCTATAAATTATTACGGCTATACTAAGGCTCTTGGTGAAGGTGCTGTTTTAGATAATTCACATCTTGGGTTGGTGGTAAGACTTGCTTCAGTATATGGGGTTTATGGTAATAATTTTATAAAAACTATTTCTAAATTATTATTAACATCAAATGAAATTGAAGTTGTTAATGATCAAAAGATATCATTAACTGGTTCATATGAATTGGTTTTAAATATAGGTTATCTTATTGATTTATATAAGAAAAAAATAAAGAAGCAGAGTTTTAAACCTAAAATTTTACACTTTACAAACAAAGGTTACACAAATTGGTTTAAGGTTGCATGTATAATTAAGGAAGAAATAGAATTAATTAGCAAAGAAAGATTAGATGTAAAGTTAATTCCGATTAAATCACTTGATTGGAATTCCCTTGCCGAAAGGCCACTAGATTCAAGACTAAAAGTCTTACATCGAGATCTAGAAAAAAATAAAATTATTTTGCCAAATTGGGAGATAAGTGTAAGAAACTTTGTAAGAAAGATTTTTCCAAGTACTAAAAGAGAAATTATGAATGACTGATAATAGGAAATTAAAAGGGATAATTTTAGCAGGGGGTGCAGGGACACGCCTTAATCCAATTACAAAGGTGGTTTCAAAGCAACTTCTTCCTATTTACGATCAACCAATGGTTTATTATCCTTTATCGTTATTAATTAATTCTGGAATTGAAGAAATCTTAATTATCTCTACACCTGATGATCAGCACCTTTTCCAGCGTTTATTAGGTGATGGAGGTGAATGGAATGTCAAAATAAGTTATGCAATTCAAGATGAACCAAAGGGGATAGCTGAAGCCTTTTTAATAGCAGATGAATGGTTAAACAAATCTGATTGTGTTCTAATATTAGGAGATAATTTATTTTTTGGTCCCTCAATCAATGAGATTATAAAAAAAGCTATAAGTAAGAATTCAGGTGGTACTCTATTCGGTTACAAAGTAAAAGACCCACACCGTTTTGGTGTCATTGAGTTTGATTCTAATAATGATGTTATTTCAATTGAAGAAAAACCGGAAAACCCTAAATCTGATTGGATAGCTACTGGCCTATATATTTATAATTCAAGTGCTGTTGAAAGAGCAAAATCTCTTGAATTTTCTAATAGAAATGAACTTGAGATAACTGATTTGAACAACATTTATTTAAGTAAACAAGAATTAAAAGTTGTTTTACTTGATGATAAATTTTCATGGCTTGATACAGGAACTCATGACACTCTGCTTGAGGCCTCTAATTTTGTTCAAAAAATAAAAAAAGAATTTGGTAATAAAAGTATTGGGTTGTTTTAGAGTTTACTCTTGCAAAGCTCTCATTGATAATTTTGTAATTGGATTTGCGATATAGCTTAATACAGTTCTTTCTTGACCAATTATTGAAACATCGCATTGCATACCCGACTGAATAATAATGTTCTGTTCTTCAGCAATCGATTCTGAATCAACCTCGATTATTATTTGATAAAAACTTGTACCGTCTTCGTTTGTGGTTGAATTTGCCGCTACTTTTGTAACCACCCCATCAACTTGCCCAAATATTGCCATATCAAAAGCTGTAAATGATATTTTTGCTTTTTGGCCAACCTTTACATATGCAATATCTTTGGGGTTTACACCTCCTTCAATCTGCAAAACATTGTTTTCGGGTACTATTTCAGCTAATACAGAAGCTTCTTTGACTATTTGTCCAATATTCTGTGAATTCACCTTACTAACAATGCCAGATATAGGTGATTTGATATACGAAAATTCTAACCGTCTTTTTGCTTGTTCAAACCTTTTTTGAGCATCAATTAAGGCTAGTCTTTCATCAAGCAGCCTGAACTCAGAATCAGAACCTTTACTTACTAATTGTTCTATGATTTCAACTTTCTTTGATCTAGTAGATACTTCTGCTTTAGCAAGATCATGCAATTCGCTTGCACTTATATTATCAATTACAAATAAGACATCGCCAGTATTAATTTTATCACCAAGACTGATTTTTATATCTTCTAGAGGCCCGCTTAAACCAGTTTGCACCACATGAATTTTTGAGTCAGGTGTAACCGTTCCAGAAGCTCTTACTACTTGATTAATTTCAGCAAAAGATGCCCAAATAACAAATGAAAAAGAAAATAATCCAATAAGCCAAAATAAAATATAGCTTTTTCTACTTTCTTTCCAATTTTCAGGAAGTGAATATTCTAATATAATATCGAACCAATTTCTGATTTTATCTATAATATTTGCAGTCGAAATTTTAGGAATATTTATAAGATTTATTTTTCGAAAAATTTTTTTCATTTTATTCACTTTTTGTTTCTTTAAGGATATCTTCACGTGGCCCAAAGGCTGCCAACTTTCCATCAACTAAAACAGCAATTTTATCAGTTCTTACCAAATGATTTGTTCTGTGTGTAGACACTACAACTGTTGGATTATAATTTAGTGACATTATATTATTAATGATCACTTGTTCAGTGTTGGAGTCCATTGAGCTTGTAGGTTCATCGAGAATTAGTAATTTTGGTTTTCTAATTAAACTTCGTGTAATTGCAATGGCCTGCCTTTGTCCACCTGATAAATTAGAACCGCCATCTAATAATTGATAATTATAACCGCCAGGTAATTTTGCAATAAAATCATGAGCACATGACTGTGTTGCTGCTTCTATAACTTCATCTTCGGTAGCACTTTCATGACCTGCTGTGATATTTTCATATATTGATCCTGTGAATAATTGAACTTTTTGAGGGCAATAGCCAACATATGATCTAAATTCTTGTGCAGGGATATTTTTAATATCATATCCACCTAAATTAATTATTCCCTCTGAAGGCAAATGGTAACCAATTAGAGCTCTTAAAAGTGTTGTTTTTCCACTACCAATATTTCCTACAACACCAAGTTTTTCACCATCATTTAAAGAAAAGTTTATATTTTCAAGAATTTGAGTTTCTTCAATTTTATAATGAACATTTTTAACTAAAATTTCTCCATTATTTATTGTTGTAGCTTTGTATTCCTGAGTAATTTCATCTCTAGTCTTAATTGACATCAAATCATTTATTTTTGAGTAAGCTGCAAGAGAATGGTTTAATCTAGTTAAAAGTTGACCAGCTTGTACAAGAGGGGATAAAATTCTTCCAGACAAAATTACGCAAGCTATAAGAGCGCCAGAAGTAATTTCTAAACTTCCAACTAATATAACTCCATAGCAAACAATAGCAGCTTGACTTACTTGAAGACCAGTCTGAGAAAAGGTAACTGCAAAATTTGAAATAGATCGTGCAGAGGTACCAGCTTTACTTTGTTCTTCGACACTAGAATTCCATTTATCATGAAGGAATTTCCCGCCTGCAATTGTACGGACTGTTTCAACATTATTAAGAAGTTCATTTAAAATAGTCGTTTTTCCTTGTTGAGATCTTAAATGTCTTTGACTAAATCTTTTTAAAATTGGTTGTGTTAAGGCCGCAACACCAAGTGTGATTGGGACAATTAATATAGGAACTATCGCTAAAGGTCCTGCAATCATATAAATGACTCCTAGAAAAAGAAACATAAAAGGAAGATCAATAAAAGCTACCATGCTTGCAGAAGTGAAGAAATCACGTATTCCTTCAAACTCCCTAACAGTTGCTGCTACACCCCTTGTCTTTCCTAAAAAATCAGTATCATGACTAAGAATTTTTTTGAAAATATCATTATTGACTGTCTGTTCAAGTTGTTGACCACTTTTGTCAATAAAGTAAGCTCTTAAAAGTTTAACAATAAAATCAAAAATAATAACTATACCCATGCCAATTGTTAGAGCTATTAGCGAGCTATATGCGCTATTTGGCATAACCCTATCGTAAACTGTCATAATGTAGAAGGCGCTACCAAGTCCAAAAAAATTAATAAAAATTGAAGCTAAAGCAATTTGAATATATGTAGCTTTATTAACGATTATTGATCCCCAAAACCAGTGATCGCTAATTTTGGATTTGTCTTTTTCTTCATTCATGACGTTATCCTCATATATCCTAATAGCAATTTATTTTGATGTAGATACATTAGATATCCGTGTAACAAATTAGTTTCGGTTTCTAATATAGTTTCAAGCAATGATAATTCTTCGGTATAGCTATTAACAAGTGAGTCAGTTGAAAAACTTACAACATCTAATCTGTCGTTAATTATTTTTCTCTGAAGTTTTGTATCAGCAAAAGAATTCATAAGCTCTTTTCTTGTATTTTGGGAACTTTGAATGATGTTTACAATTTCATTTTCTTTTGTATCGTCTGTTTTCTTTTCTATACCAATATTCATTTTTGAGGCATTTTCTTTAGCCCTAGCAGATGAAATTTTTGCAGATGCACGACCAAAAGTGAATAAAGGCATTGAGAAGTATATACCTCCTCTTATATCTTTATCTTTTTTTTCTTCATCGTCTATATCATATTGTGTTAGTCTAGCGCTAAATCCAAATTGTGGTCTAAATTCACCTTTGGTTAAATTTGTTTCAGTTTCAGAATTTTTATAATTTAATCTAGCGACTTCAACTTGATATGATTCAGATTGATCAAGGGCTAAGGAAGGTATAGACACTTCTGGGAATACAAAATCTTTAAATTCATGTTTGAAAAAATATTCAAAAATACCTACATCTCTATCTCTCTCTGTCTTTAATCTTTGAACTCTTGAAGATAAGGTATTGAATTTTATTGAAAAAATGGCTAATTCAATTGGATCAGATATACCAATCGCAACTCTCTCTTTAACTTTTTCAAGATAAGGCTCCAATTCACTTAAAGCTCTGGAACTATAGTTATATAGGAAATCTGATCTTACTGCTTGCAAATATATTCTATTGGCATCTAAAACTAAATTTGAGAATGCTTCATCTCTTGAAGTTTTTGATAAATTATACAAAATTCTTGCACTTTTAATCCTGTTGCTGATAGTGCCGCCAGAATATATAGGTTGTGAAATTTCAAGAGAAAGATCAAAGCTATCATCTTGTCTTTTTCTAATTGATGTAAAATCATCAACATCTCTACTTATAATTTTATCATTAATAACTCGTACTGATAGATCCGGAAGTCTTGTTCTTTTTTCATATGTGAGAAGCATATTTTTCTCTTCAACTGATGATATTGAAAAACTATATTCTGGTTGTTCTATGATACTCATTCTAATAAATTCAAAATATTCATTCTGTAATACAGTACCACTTTCATTTCTTAGAGAAGAAAAAGTAGGGGCGTTAGAAACAAATTGTGTGTTACTATCACCGAAATCATTTGAATTTGCAGTTTCTAAAGGTAATAAAACCATCAGAAACGAAAATAAGAGCACTTTAGAAAATTTATTGTAATAAAACATCTGTATAGATTTTTAAGTTTTAAGAATTACTTTTTCTTACCATTTTTCTTTGTTTTTTCTTTAGGTTCTTTTTTTTCTTTATCAGTTGAAGTAGGGTTATTTTCTTTCAATTTTTCTTCAATGCCTTGAGCTGCTTGCGTTAAAGCATTTATAACATCCCCAACTCTAATCCCAGGTATTTCGAGCTGACCAGTTTCAACGGGATCACCAGATGCATTGATTGCAACTGTTTGTACCTTAAATATACCATTTACAAAACTAACTTTACCTAAACCTTCAATAATCATAATTTCCTCCTATTTAGATTAAATTCATATGGGTGTTCAAAGGGTG
>MDSZ01013511.1_pt1 | contig 11506 bp, 12 predicted proteins | sample 811201 | NCBI WGS metagenome assembly MDSZ01 (sample SAMN05326647, study PRJNA326480) | marine metagenome | isolation source: seawater | place: Indian Ocean: North | collected 2010 | reverse complement strand
TGCAATTAGAAAATTTCTTGCAAAACCTCTTTTAACTTCAATTATTTCACCAATTGAACCTATGTTTCTTATGTTTTCTAATAATATAACTTTCATTAAATTAATGCTAAATTTCTTGCTCGTTTAATTGATAATGATAACTCTCTTTGTTTTTTTTGACTAATGTTTGTAATTCTAGAAGGAAGAATTTTTCCATTTTCTGAAACATATTTTTTCAATAATTTTATATTTTTGTAATCAACTACTGGCGCACCTTTAACAGATAATGGACAAGCTTTTTTGAATTTATACTTATTTGGTTGAAATATACTTAGTTTAGCAAAATTACTTTGGCCTTTTTTTTTATTTCCAAGTTTTTTCTTTTTCATAATTAGTTTTCTTTTTTAACGGTTATTTTTTTTTCTTCAGTCTCATTTTTTACAAAGTAATTTGTTTTAAGATCAAATTTTTTAACTTTAACTGTTAAGTACCTTAAAAGGTTTTTATCCATACTTTCGTTCTTTTCTAAGTCACTGATTATTTTAGCTGGACCTTCAAATTTAAAATGAAGGTAATTACCTTTTCTATTTTTTTTTATGATATATGAAAGATTAATTAGCCCCCAATTTTGTGTCTGAACAATCTTTCCATCATTTTTTTCAACAATTTTAGTATATTTTTCCACTAATTGTTTAATTTGCGAAGGGCTCACATCTTGTCTTGTTACAATTGTGTGTTCGTATAAGTTCATATTTTAAGTTTAATAAAAATTGAGGATATACTATTATAATTCTTCAATTACAATACTAAAACTAATATAAATTAAATAAATATATATGTTTTCTGTTATATTTCCGGGCCAGGGGTCCCAAGTTGTTGGTATGGCTAGGGATCTTTTTATAAAATTTGAAATTGTAAAAAAATACTTTCATGAGGCTGACGAAGTATTAAATTTTTCAATTTCCAGCCTTATTTTAGATGGCCCAAAAGAAAAACTTAATCTTACAGAAAATACTCAACCAGCAATATTTTTAGTTGGTTATTCTATATTTAATTTAATTAAAAATGAGTTTGGTTTAGATTTACATAAAGCAAAATATTTTGCTGGTCATTCTGTTGGAGAATATACTGCTCTAGCTTCATCAGAAATTATAAATTTTCATGATACACTTAAATTACTTAAAGTTCGTGGTAAGGCTATGCAAACAGCTGTGCCGCAAGGGGAGGGCGGTATGGTTGCAGTATTGGGATGTGAAATATCTAGAATAGAAAAATTAATTACTAATAAAAAACATAATTGCTTTATAGCTAATGATAATTCTAATGGTCAGCTCGTAGTAAGTGGAAAAATGAGTGAAATTAAAAATTTTATATTAGACTTAAAACAAGAGGGAATAAAAAATATATTATTACCAGTAAGCGGACCATTTCATTGTGAGTTAATGCAAAATGCAACTAAAATAATGGAAATTGAAATAAATAAATTAAATCTTAAAGATGGAAAAAATGTTTTAATTTCTAATGTTACCGCTAAAGAGTCTAACAATACACAAGATATTAAGGATCTCTTAATCAAGCAAATAGAAAGTAGAGTAAGATGGAGAGAAAGTGTAAATTATATGATAGATAATGGAGTAAATAAATTTATTGAAATCGGTCCTGGGAAAGTATTATCTGGTCTTATTAAAAGAATTAATAAAAATGTTAAAGTTAATGCAATTAATACTCAAGAAGATATAAATACAATTATAAATGATAAACTTTGAAAATAAAAAAATTCTAATAACTGGTGCAACAGGTGGAATTGGAAATGACTTAGTAAAAAAATTTATATCTTTAAAGGGTAAAGTTTTAGCTACAGGCACTAATGAGGAAAAACTTGCAAATTTAAAAAAAAATTTTTCACAATTAGAAACTATTAAATTTGATATTTCAAATCATTCTGAAATTGAAAATTTTATTGAAAGTGCATCATCTAAACTAGGTGGATTAGATGTGTTAATTAATAATGCAGGTATTACAATGGATAATCTATCATTAAGAATGAATAACGATGAATGGAAAAAAGTAATAGATATCAATTTATCCTCTACATTTTATTTTTGCAAATATGGAATTAAAAAAATGTTAAAAAATAAATATGGAAGAATAATTAATATTACGTCAATTGTAGCTCATACTGGTAATTTAGGACAATCAAATTATTCGGCATCAAAGTCCGCTATAATAGGAATGTCAAAAAGTTTAGCTATAGAATATGCAAAAAAAAACATAACAATTAATTGTGTTTCTCCAGGATTTATTCAAACTAAGATGACAGATAACATTAAAGAGGATATCAAAGCTTTATTAATCTCTAGAATCCCTATGAGCAAGTTAGGTAGCGGTGAGGATGTGTCTAATTCTGTAGCTTTTTTAGCATCTGAAGCTGCTTCTTATATAACTGGAGAAACAATACATGTTAATGGGGGCATGTATATGGCTTGACAAAGTGGATTAATAATCTATTAACAAAAATATAATAAAAAAAGGATTTATATGTCTGATGTTTCAAATAAAGTAAAAAAAATTGTTGCAGATCACCTTGGTATTGAAGAGGCTAAAGTTACAGATGAGGCAAGCTTTATAGACGATTTAGGAGCTGATAGCTTGGATACAGTGGAATTAGTAATGGCTTTTGAGGAAGAATTTGGATCAGAAATTTCTGATAGCGAAGCTGAGAAAATTCTAACAGTTGGAGATGCAATAAAATTTATAGAGAGCAAAAGCAATTAATTTTATTTAAATGTCCTCACAAAATGATGGGATAATAGTCATATTGTCATCGCCATCAGGTGCGGGTAAAACAACTTTAGTTAAATTACTGTCAGAAAAAAAAGGATTTAACATATCCGTCTCTCACACAACTAGAGAACCCCGAAGCAATGAAATCAATGGGAAAGATTACTTTTTTGTTAATGATGTTGATTTTAAGAATTTAATTAAAAACAAAGAGTTCTTAGAATACGCTGAAGTATTTAATAATTTTTACGGGACTTCTAAGAAGCCAGTTTTAGATTTTTTATCAGCAGGAAAAAATGTAATTTTTGATATTGATTGGCAAGGAACAAAACAAATTAAATCACAAAATATTAAATATAAAATAATTACTTTTTTTGTTTTACCACCTAGTAAGGAAATTTTATATCAAAGACTAAGTAATAGAGATATGAAAGATAAGCTTATTGCTTCAGAAAGAATGAAAGATTTTTATCACGATGTAGAACATTGGGTTGATTATGATTACGTTGTTATAAATGATAATTTAAATAGATGCTTTGAGGATATAAGTTCAATAATAGATAAAATTACTGAAAAAAAAGATGATCAAATTAATTATGACAAAAATTTAATTATGAATCATATAAAAAAATTACTTAATTAAGTTTTCATATTCATTAGTTAATGCAAAATAAGTTTCAGGTTCTAAGTTTTGGGGTCTCAAATCTATATTTAAGTTTAGTTTTTTAATTATTTTAACATTGTTGCCAAGCAGTTGATTAAAAGGTTTTTTAACTTTTTTTCTTCTTTGGTTAAAGAAAATACTTGTTATTTTTTCAAGATTCTTTGGGTTTTTAAATTTGAAATACCTCTCTTTTTTTGAAAATATTAATAAACTGCTATCAACTTTGGGTTTGGGTGAAAATGAATTTGATTTAATGTCAAAAACTTTCTTTATATTGAATTTCCAGTTTGAGAGAATAGATAATCTACCATAATTTTTTGTATTTACTTGAGCTAATATCCTGTCCGCCATTTCCTTCTGAAACATGAATATCAATTTTTTAAATTTAAATTCATGGAAATTGATTATAAATTTTACTAAAATTTGTGAGGATATATTATACGGCAAATTCCCAAAAATAATTGAATTAGAGCTAAATATTTTTTTGTCAGAGAATTTGAGAATATCATCATTAATTATTTCTATACTTTGAAATTTATCTTTTAAAATTTTTACTAATTTATCGTCCTTTTCAATAATAAACATTTTTTTTGGTTTTTTTTTAATCAACAACTCTGTTAGATTTCCTGAGCCTGGTCCTATTTCAACAATCTCAGAATTATTATTTATATTTTCAATTTCTGAAATTTTATTTAAAATATTTTTATCAATTAGAAAATTCTGACCTAAGCTTTTTTTTGGTTTAATTTTCACTAAGATTTTTACTAAATAATATCGCTTCTACCAAGCTTGTTGGGTTAGATAAATTTTTACCAACCATTTTGTTATTTGTTCCATGGTCTGGTGTTATCCTCAAAAATGGTAAGCCTAATGTTATATTTATTGCGTTAAACTCATAAATAGTTTTTATAGGTGTTAAAACCTGATCATGATACATGCCAACAATAACATCAAATTTTTTTAAATTTTTTTTCATAAACAATGTATCTGCAGAATAAGGGCCATATATTCTTATATTTTCTTTCAGCTTTTTAATTGCAGGTATTATAATTTTTTTCTCCTCAGAAAATTTATCAGTCGTTTCACAATGGGGATTTAAACCAGTAATACCAATTGTAGGGATTTTATCTAATTTATTTTTATAAAAACTATGAATTGTTTTTATCTGTTTTATCAATTTTTTTTTTGTAATTTTTTTAAATATTTTTTTTAAGGGCAAATGTGTTGTTAAGGGACTTACGGAGAGATGCTTATTGTAAATCAACATAGTTTCTTTTTCAGAGCAATTGGTTTTTTTTGCGAAATATTCTGTCATACCTGGGTATTTTTTATTTAAAAAGTTTTCTTTTGAAATAGGTCCATTTATTAAAGCTTTTACTTTATTACTCCTTGCTAAATTTATACCAACTTCAAAGCATTTTTTTAAATAGGCATTTGAGTTTTTTGAAATTTTGTCAAAGACTTTTCTAAATTTAAATTCAACATTAATTATATTAATTGTATTACTTATTTTTTTTAAATTTTTGAAGTCATTCTTAGAAATTTCATTTATTTTATATTTGTGGCCAAGCCTCTTCATTTGAGCTATCAATAATTTTTTTGAGCATATTATAATTATTGGGTTTTTAATTTTTTTTACTTTCTTATTCTTTAAAGATTTAAAAAAAATTTCTAAAAATATACTGTATGGTTCCCCAGATATTATTATTAAGGGGTTAATTGTCATATATTCTTGTATTGATTTCTACTTTTTTATAATAGATTGAAGAAAATTGATCTAATTGTCTATTTCTTTCTATTATAACAAATTGTTTAAATTCATCCTCAAGTGATAGATTTTTCTTTACTTGGCGTTTTTCTTTTAATAGCAAAAATACTTTTCCGCCGGTTACATCTATAGGACCAGCGTATTCATTAATATTTAAATTTTTAATATTATTAAATATTTCTTTAGAAAGTTGATTTTCCTTAACCCATCCAATTTTTCCTGATGCGCTTGATGAGTCAGCATCACTTAGAATATTTGCTGTGTTTTCAAAACCGTTTTCAGTGATACTTTTTTTTATTTTATTTATCTCATTTTCTGTATTTTTTTCTTGAGAAAAAGAATATAAAATTTCATATAATAAGAATTCATCTAAAAAGTTTTTTGGATCGTTAATATCTTCTTTAATTTTTTCTTTTATCTCTTTCTCGTTAATTACAACCATATCTTTGTATAATAAATAAATTAATCTGTTCCAAAGATACTCAAGCTCGATTTTATCTTCAAGGTAATTTATTGAAAGACCTCTATTAGCCAACATTAAATTAAATTCATCACTGGTTAAATTCATACTTTGTTGAAAATTATTTAATTTGTTTGAAATAAATTCCTCATTGTTTCCAAATTCTAGTTTGTTCTCAAGTTCAATTTTTTTTACCTTATCTTTTATTAAAGATTTTGTTGCATACTTAATTAATTCATTATCATTTATATTTTTTAATTGATCGTTTAGTAGTAACAAATAATTTACTTCTTTTTCTATGTCTTGATTTGTTATTGGTTGATTTTCTACTTTATATAGTATCGCTATTTTGCTAGCCAGCACAAAATTTTTACTAAATAATAATAATAAAAATAAATAAATTAAAAGTTTAAATTTATGTTTCATATTACTTTAAATTTGTTGAATCGACCTTTGAAAAAGGAATTATTGTTAAAGAAAATAATAATTCTTCCTCTGGTTTAATATCACTATCACTGTAATAGGTCTTATTATATTCCAAAGCAGCACGTAAACAATCATTTTCATACTGATAAACCAAATTATAAAACTCTGTTAAATCTATCTCTCGATTTGATCTAGTCTTAAATGCTAAACTATTGTTATTATTTAATTTAAGAGTAGTTTCATTTCCCACATAATGATTAGTTCCAATAATTTCTCCTTCCTCTAAATATTCAAATGTTGTAACAAGATTATTTAAAGTTAAACTAGTTTTTATTGAATTAAAATTAGATTTATTTAAACCATCATCTAACATGAAGCTATAATCAAAATTTAAAATATCATTAATTTTAAATTTTAAATTTCCGATTATATCCGAATATTTTTTATTTAATGTTGTTTTATTAGGCAAATCAGGGTTTGGACCATCACTAACTACTTGTGCTAGCTCTAATGAAACTTTTTCATTTCCAGATAGATCATTTTTTTTATAACCAATTCCTGCTGTTATAGAATGCCCTCCTTCGACTGCATCATTCTCAGATAATCTGTCAAATGAGTTTATATTTGTAATATCTAATATACGGTCTTTGTTAGATAGATTTTTCGTCATATTAGGGCTAAATCTGTATGATAATCCAGGGGTAATAAAACTACTACCAATTGTGGATTGTTTTTTTAAGGGATAAGTTAAGCTGTACATGAATTGCGATAACAACTGGTTTTTTGACTTACTCTCGCCTTCATAACCTGTTTTAAGTCTCTCATTTGGATTTAATAGTCTTAACTTAAAATCTTTGACCAATCCATTTTTACTAAATTTTTTTGGTGAAGAATAAACTAAACTATTATTTAAATTTAACTGATATTTATTTGTCTCATATTGCTTTTGAAATAAATTTGAGTCAAAGCTTAATGAGCCCTGTAAATCAAAATCGCTTTCTAAATCTCTTGAATAAGTTAAGTTTGGTAGAATTACCTCATATCTATCATGAGATTTTTGAGTTAAATTTTCATAAACTTCCATACTTATACTTGATGAACTATTATCATTGTATCCATCATATTGGATAAAAGAGTGCATCAGGGTTTCACTTTCGATTAGTGGTGAATTTAACTTATATTTTTTTAAATAAGTATCATTTGTAACTTGTTCGATATTAATTTCTAAATTTGAACTACCAAAAAAAATATCATCAAGTTCAATTTCAGTGTTTGAAAAAAAATGTGATTTAGATGTTTGTTCTCCATCTCCCAATAGCGATGTAAATAAACTAAAATCTGAGGTATGTTTTAAATTTTTTTCTACTTTTCTATATTCATTCTGTAAAATAATATTATTATTTGTGAAAAAAGTTGGTTTTAAAGTCATATCCTCATTTTCAGCTAAAACTTTAAAATAAGGAATCTGAACTGATGTTCCAGTATTTCCAGAGTCATTAAACTGAGGAATCAAAAAACCTGATTGTCTTTTTACAGTAGGATCAGGATGAAAAAATTTTGGGAAATATATGATTGGTTTATCATAAACCTCAAGCCATGCATTTTGATAATTAATTATTTTCTTTTTTTTATCATGAACAACTCTATCTGCTTTAAGTACCCATGGTGGACAACCATCCCTTTTTTTACACGTAGTAAAAATACCTTTAGAAATAACAGATTCACTTTTATTTGACTCAAAAATATTTCCATAAAGCCTTGGATTATTTTCCTTATTGCCAAAAGATTCACTTGAAAAAATAACTTTTATATCTTTACCATAAAGATTATTTTTAGAAAGATCTGCAAAAAAGCTTTTTAGAAAATATTCATTATTGTCTAAATCTTTAATTGTTACATCTTTAGCTTTAAGAACTTTATTATTTAAATTAAAAAAAAATTCCTCAGTATAGAAAGTATTACCAAATCTATCTTTAACTTCTGTTTTGGAATTTGATTTTATTTGATTTTTATTTTTATAAAAAATAATATTTTTACTTACTACTGCAATATTCTCATCAATATCAATAAGTGTTTTATCATATGTGAAAATTTGCTCTAAATTTTTAAAATATTTTATCTTATTTGTTTTAATAGTTGTTTCATTAATATTATCTTTTAAAATTACATTTCCATCTACAGTTAGTTCAAGTTTTATTTTATCATATTCAAATTTATCCGCAGTAATTATCATATCATTTGAAGTAGTAATTTTAACACCTTTATCTGATTTTAATTTATCGCCATTTTCAAGAATTTGAATTTCAGTTCCTTCGAAAAAAAAATCTTCACTTAGAGAATAATTATTAAAAAGGAACGTTGTAATAAAAATTAATAAAATAAATTTTTTAATTTTAAATATGCTATTTTTCATTTATCCTAACCAATCCAATTGAGCAAAATAATAAAATAATTAAAAGTGGTAACCAAATAGACATAAACTCTGGTAATTTCTCATTTTCTCCAAGCAAGCTTGAAAAATAGTTTACATAGTAAATTGTGACTGAACATAATGTACCAAGTATTAAGTGAAAAATTTTTGATTTGTTTCTTTTTATATTAAGCATGATTATACAGCCAAAAAGGGTCATTATTGTTAGATTAAATGGGTAAGAGATTAATTTATGAAAATGTATATTTAAATTTATTATTGAATATCCTAGTTTTTCATATTCTTTCTTTAAATTGTCTAACTCAAAAAAATTTAATGAGGATAAATCAGAAAATAATTGATTTATTTGCTCAGAGTCGAAGTTGCTATCAAATATAACATTCTGAGTTTTTTTTAGACTAGTATTTCCAGTTGATGAGCTTACATTTTTGAGTATCCACTTTTTATTTTTAATATTTGCCTCATCTACTAAAATATTATTAAAATTTTCATATTCTTGCGTAAATTGATTTATAGTTACATCATATAAAATATTATTTGAAATTTTTTCTGCGTTAATAATATTGATATTATTGTTAATCTCATCTTTTATCCATAAACCATTTTCAGTCACAACAGCCAAATATTTATTATCTTTGGAGTATTGATTTTTTAAATCTAAATAAATAAATTTTAAATTTGATGATAGGTTATAAAAAACTAAAACAATTATTATCGATAGAGTGAAAGAAAAAATAGATAAAATAGAAAGAATTTTAAAATTACTTAAACTTACTTTTTTAAAAATATCTAATTCCTCTTTATCTATAAGTCTAATAAATAAAAATTGTGTAGATATAAAAAAAATAAACGGGAAAGTTTCATAAATTATCGATGGTGTATTAAGCAAAGTTAAAAAAAAAGGAAAAATTAAATTTGCATCTGTGTCTTTTAAATAAGAAACTTCTTCAAAAATATTTAATATTACAATTAATGAAAAAAATATTGAAAAAACTATTAATAATATCCTTAGAAAAGAACTTATTAGATATTTTTGGTAAACTTTAATCATTGATTTATCCTAGTTTTAAAAAGTAAATATAAATAACTGACTATGAATAAGATTAAAGGTAAAAAGAAAAAAAACTCTAACCTTGTATTGCTTATATATCTAGCAGTAATCTCTGAAATAATTATTGTAAAAAATCCAATAGTGAAAAGTATTATTTGAAATCTATTGTATCTAAATGAATCTTTATTTTGGATCACAATCAAGGATGCAATTAAAACTATTGTAGGAATAAAAAAAGGTTTTATTATTCTTTTAAATAACTCCTCATCAATATTATTTTTTATACTTTTTTGACATAGAAAATAAGATGGTAAATCAACTAAACTTTTATTATAGTTTAATTTAAATAAGCAAGAAACTAGATGGATAGTTGCAATTTCTTGAAATTTAGGAGTTTTAGTTGTTTTAGTTGCATATTTATTAAGGCTAATTTCTGTTCTTTTAAAAGCAAAGCTTGTGATTTTAGAACTATCAACATCAATGAAACTTCCATTATTTAGGATTAAATAATTTGCACCATCTTCTGAAACTATTTTTCCATTTTCAGCATAAATTATTTGAGATTGACCAGTTTTTAATTGATCTTTTAAGTATATGTTTTCTAATTCTCCATCTTTATTTTTTTTTTCAACAAAAATCGTAAGTCTCTCAACTACATCAATAAATTTTTTTTCTTTTATAAGATTTGGAAAAAAATCAATACTTGAATTTCTTATAAAACCTCTTGCTGAGTCTAAAGTTTTTGGAACTATTAAAATATTAAGTAAAATTTGAATTAATAAAAAAAAAATAGAAAAAAATACCAAAATATTTACAAATTTTAATTTACCTATTCCAATATTCCAATAAATCAATAGCTCGTTTTTTAACTCATATCTATTGAGAGTGTAGAATATACTAATGAATATGCAAAAAGGTATGATTCTACTAAATATTTTTGGAAAGTTTAAAATTGTGATGTAAAAATAAGTTGATAAACCATGTCCATCCTCAGATATGAAATCAAGAAAATTTACAGCCTGAACTATCCATATTATTAAAGATAAACTAAGACTTGATAATAAAAAAAACTTAGTGATATCTTTCAAAAGCTGGTTAAAAATAATTTTTTTCATTGAAATTTCACTCGATAATATCTATATATCTTCAACTTTAATTTATAATTTAAATACAACCTAAAGTACATATTTATAAGAAATGTCAATAAAAATAAGCCACAAAAAGGGAATAAACGAGAAAATAATTAAAAATTATGTTCTGTTTTCAAATGATGATTTTAAAATAAACGGATTAAAGAACTTATCATTAAATAAAAGCTCAATTGAAATTAATAAAACAATTAATTCAAATAAATCAAAAAAAAAAGATTTTATTTCTTTTAATTTAAATCCTGATCAAAAAATTATTTTAATAAAAACTAAGAACAATCAAAACGCTACAGAAAATGAAAAAAAAGGAGCTGATTTTTATAATTTTTTAAAAACTAATTCATATAATAATTTAACTTTTTTTGATAGCAATATTAAAAGTACTCAACCTAGCAACAATAGTTTTATTAATGAGTTTTTACATGGTATGCAATTAAAGTCTTACCAATTTAATAAATATAAAACAAAAAAAGATATAAATGATATTAATTTAAACATTAATTTCAAAAAAAATGTTCCGCCAAAAATAAAAAATAATAGATTTGACTCTTTGCTTGAAGGTACAAATTTTACTAAAGATCTAGTTTCTGAACCAGGTAACATCCTTCATCCAGATGAATATACAAAACGAATACTTAAATTAAAAAAAATTGGACTTAAAATTAAGGCTTATAATGAGAAAGAGCTAAAAAAATTAGGTATGGGCGCCTTAATTGGTGTTGGACAGGGAAGCGTAAGAGGATCCTATCTAGTCACAATAGAATGGAATGGAAATAGATCTAAAGGTAAACCTTTGGC
>MDSZ01057756.1_pt1 | contig 11507 bp, 7 predicted proteins | sample 811201 | NCBI WGS metagenome assembly MDSZ01 (sample SAMN05326647, study PRJNA326480) | marine metagenome | isolation source: seawater | place: Indian Ocean: North | collected 2010 | reverse complement strand
GCATATTGACCGATTGTTCGATCAGAGGAAAACTTTCCTGAACCTGCAACATTACTGATAGCCATTTTCGCCCAATTTTGCTTCTCTCCATAAGCAAGGTTTATTTTTTCCTGAGTCTCCACATAAGCACGATAATCTGCTAAAACAAAGTAAGGATCACCCCACTCAAGAAGACTCTTGGCCAAATCCACAAGGACTGCACCTTCATTCGACGAAAAATAGTCTGAAGACAACCAATCAACTACAGCTTTCAACTCAATGTCTTCCTCGTAATAGGATATTGGGTCGTAGCCCTCATCCCTTAACTTTTGGATCCCATCTACAGTATGCCCAAAAATGAATATGTTTTCTTCGCCCACTTCGTCCCTTATTTCTACATTAGCTCCATCTAAAGTTCCTACTGTCAACGCACCATTAAGAGCAAATTTCATGTTTCCAGTACCTGAGGCTTCCTTTCCTGCCGTTGAAATCTGCTCAGACACATCAGTTGCCGGAATAATTTTTTCTGCAGCAGAAACCCCGTAATTGGGCCAAAAAACTACCTTAATCAAATCCCGTATCCTTTCATCATTATTAATTTTTTTTGCAACCAAGTTGATCCCATGGATGATTACTTTTGCCAGGTGATACCCCGGAGCGGCTTTTGCACCGAAAATAAAGACACGCTTATTCATTTCCAATCCAGGATTTTGTAAAATCCTTCTGTACAACGTCAAAATATGCAAAAGATTGAGATGCTGCCTCTTGTACTCATGCAATCTCTTGATTTGAGAATCAAAGATTGCTTCAGGATCGATCTCTAATCCAAGTTTCTTACGAATCATTGCTGCTAGAAAATTCTTTTTCTTCAGCTTGATCGCCAAAAACCTTTCTTGAAATTGAGTATCATTCGCCATTTTCTGCAAATTCCTCAATTTCGAAAGATCGGTAATCCATCCAGGCTCGGTAACTTCATCAATCAACTCATATAATTCTGGATTGCATCCAAGAAGCCATCTCCTGGGGGTAATTCCATTCGTCTTGTTGTTAAATCTATCAGGGTAAATTTGAGCAAAATCGCTCATCAATCGTTCTTTGAGCAATTGCGTATGCAGGGCAGCAACTCCATTTACCGAACGACTCGCAACAACCGAAAGATAAGCCATTTTTATCTGTCCATCAGCTACAATCGACATTCTGTTCACACGGTCTTCATCGCCGGGAAAACGGGTACGGATTTCTTCTTGGAAACGACGATTAATCTCCAGAACCAATTGCAGGTGCCTTGGTAATACCTTTCCAAATAGACTTTCCCCCCAAGTTTCCAATGCTTCAGGGAGTAGAGTGTGATTGGTGTAGGCAAAGGAATTACGGACAAGAATCCATGCTTCTTCCCATGGCATTCGCTCTTCATCCAAAAAGAACCTCAGCAATTCCAAAACTGCGACGGCAGGATGAGTATCGTTAAGCTGGATTACCACCTTCTTGGGAAATTCTTTCCAGTCCGCATGCTCTCTACGAAAGCGTCTAATCAAGTCTTGAAGTGAACATGACACGAAAAAGTATTGCTGAACAAGTCGGAGTTCCTTACCGCTTTCGGTTTCGTCATTAGGGTAAAGAACCTTTGAAATAGTCTCTCCCATTGCCTTTTCTCTCACCGCTTCAACGTACCCTCCCTGATTGAATATATGCAAATCCAATTCTTGTGAGGACTTTGATTCCCACAAACGAAGGAAATTTACGGTCTCCGTTTCATAGCCGACAATTGCCAAATCGTATGGTATCCCCTCCACTTCCTTATATCTGACCCATTGAGGACAATAATTCCCTAGGTCATCATAACCATGCTCAACCCCGCCATACAATCTGACAGTCTGAGAATATTGAGGACGAGCAATTTCCCACGGATTTCCCTCTCTAAGCCAGTCGTCTGGTTTCTCGACCTGTTTGCATTTCTCAAAACTCTGCCGAAACAGGCCAAACTGATAATGGATTCCATATCCTATGGCAGGCAGATCCATGGTTGCCATAGAATCCAAAAAGCATGCAGCCAAACGCCCCAAACCACCGTTTCCTAAACCCATGTCGTGCTCCTCATCCAACAATTCATCCAAATCATAACCCAAATCATTGAGAACGCTCCTTGCCTCGCCCAGCACTCCAACATTACAAAGATTCGAATTTAATAACCGGCCCATCAGGTATTCCAAGCTCAGATAGTAAACTCGTCTGGTCTTGATCTCATTATGCTTTTGCTGAGTTTCAATAAAACGATCTATAACTCGATCTCTAACTGCATAACAAGTTGCCATCCATATCTCTCTTTTGGATGCATTTCCCAAATGACGGGCTAAGGTCAAACGAAGATGCCTAAGAATACTTTCTCTCAGATCACAATTTATATCCATCGGTGAGTTAAAGGTATTTGATTGTGATGTAAGTACAGGTTTTTCTGTTTTCATGAAGGGAAACACAGAAACAAGGCAAAGGTCATGCCAAATGCCAAGGAAAATGGAAGATGGTTAAATCTTTAGCGAACAACTATTCTGCATAAAATCGATGTACGGTTTTATGGGTGTATACCTCATTTGGGAGAAGGACACATGATTTCCAACCTTCATCTCCCTGATGATTCGGGCTATCAGGAAAAACTTGGGTTTCAAGGCATAAGCCTGAGCGCAACGGATAAGGTTTTCCACCATGACCGGTAATCGATCCATCCAAATAATTTCCGGAGTAAAACTGAATGCCAGGTTGATCAGTATGGATTTGCAAAACTCTTCCTGATTGCGGGTCTTTAAGCGTTGCAGCGTGAAACAAACCATCTTCGTTTGCATCGGTTGAAACTAGCCATGTATGGTCGTAGCCCTTCCCATACTTGATCTGCGGATGATTTGCCTCAATTCTTTTACCAATTGAGGTAAATTTCCTGAAATCCAATGGAGTGCCCTCCACGGAAGCAACTTCTGTAGGAATATTTGTTTCATCGGTTGCAACGAATCGATCACCTGGAAGCAATAGTTCATGATTCAAGATGGTTTCAGATCCCTCTCCTCCCAAATTGAAATAGGTGTGGTTGGTTAAATTGATAACAGTAGCAAGGTCAGTCCTAGCCTCATATTCGACCACCAGTTCGTTGTCATCGGTCAAAGTATATTTAACTTTACATCTTAAATTTCCCGGGTACCCCTCTTCCCCATCCGGACTGGTTCTCGAAAATTCAATACCCGTTCCAGTCTCTAAGATTCTGGTATCCCAAACGTATTTATCAAAACCACGTATCCCTCCGTGCAAGTGATTGGGTTCATTGTTGGTAGCCAATTGATAATCTTTTCCGTCAAGTTTGAATTTTCCTTTGGCAATCCGGTTTGCATACCTTCCTGTAATACATCCGAAATATGGACTTTTTTCACGATAATCATCCAGATTATCGAAACCCAAAGATACATTTTGAAAATCACCGTTACGATCAGGAGCAAAAATTTCCTTCACAGTTCCGCCATAATTAAGAATGCCGACCCGCATTCCATTGGCATTGCTTAAAGTGTACTTTTTTACAGTGGTCCCATCCGGCATTTCACCAAATTTTGTCATGGCAACTGACATTGGTTTCACTGTTGAAGATTTCTTTTTTTCAAAACCTAAATTCTCTTTTGTCGAATCGTAAGCTGCTTTGCCTTTTTCACCTACGATTGATGAGCCTTTGACAATCGCATCTTTCGTCTTATTGGCATATTCCGATAGTACACAAGAATTAAAAAAAGGAATAGGAAGAATCAAGAGGGGTGCAATGAGTAATCGAATTTTGTAAGAGCATAATTTCATCTTCAAAGTAATCTATGAAATTTGACTTTAGGGAAAGCATTTTTTTCAATTGTTGTGAAATCATATTTTTCGTTGAAATTTATTTTCAAATTCGCGAGTCGGGATTTCGAAGAAGGTCGGTCTTCCCTGAGGACAAGTATATGGATTTCTGCACGAAATAAGTTCTTTGGCCAAAAGAACGATTTCCTGTTCAGAGAAACCACCCACTTCCTTTGCCTTAAATCTGGATTCACGGATGATCACTTCCATTAGAATATCAAAAGTTCTACCACCATTACCCTGTTCTCGGGCAATCTCCAAAAAATCTTTAAGAAAAGAAACACTTCTTCCAGGGCTCAACCAATGGGGGCACCCATTGACCCGAAAAAAATTTCGCCCAAATTCTTCGACCACAAAGCCGAAGCTATTGAGCGATTTGAGTGCCTTGTTTAGGTTTTCGTTATCGACGCTATCTAATTCCAAATTCTCCGCAATAAGAAGACTTTGAGATTCATGTTGTCCCTTTCCCGCCAGGCAATCCTGAAGCTCTTCATAACGTACTCTTTCATAAGCGGCTCTTACGTGCATGGCAACCAGACCTTCAGAGGTGGAAAACAAGGCGAGATTCTTTTTCGGATAATCAATCAAACGCCAAGCAGCCAAACCATCACCTTTTAACTTAACAATCTCTTCAGTAATTAACTCTTGAGAATTTAGAGCAATAGCCTTTTCAGCTGAAGACTTAACTGCCCTAGCAGATAAGGATTGGCTTCTAGAAGAATCATCATCCAGATTTTGTTTGAATTTCTTATCTGATTGGTCGTCTTTAAAACCATAGAGTGAAAGTGCAGCAGGATCAATTTGTGGAACAAGTTTCGAAGAAACGGAATCGACTTCCATCTTCATCTCCTTGTCCGAAGGCTCGAGTTTATCATTTAAGGATCGATTAAAGCTCAAAAGTGTTCTCAATAAGAAGTTTCTCACTTTAGGATCTTCTCTAAAGCGGATTTCTTTTTTTGCTGGATGTACGTTTACATCCACACTCGAAGGGTCGATCTCCAGAAAAAGAACTGCTGGAGGAAATCTCCCCTTGGGCACAAAAGTGTGAAAGGCTTCCAAAGTAGCATAAGTCATGGTTTTACTGTCCACCGGTCGCTGATTCACAAAAAAAATCAATTCCTTTCGCGTAGGACGACTTTGCCCTGGTTTGGCCACCAATCCAGATACAAACAGATTTCCCTCTTCATTGGAGATTGGAGCTAGACATTCGGCAAAACTTTTTCCAAAAATTTCACGGACGCGATCTTTCAAATCATCACACGCTGGAGATTTGAAGATAATTCTTCCTCCCTCCATTAAGGTAAAATGAATTTTGGGATGAGCCAATGCATATAGCTTGGCAAGGTGCATCAAGTGTGTGGACTCGGTGACTTCCGTTTTGAGGAATTTTCTTCTCCCGGGAACGGAGTTGAACAATTGGGCCACTTCAATTCTGGTTCCGATTGGCATTCCACATTCCTTTAAGTGCACGAATTTACCTCCATTTACAAGAATTTCGGTACCTTCCGCTTCTTTGTTGCAACGTGTTCTCATCGTGAAACGGCTAACACTTGCAATCGAAGGCAATGCCTCTCCTCTAAAACCAAATGACCTGATACGGTTTAAGTCATTTGCCTCACGGATTTTACTGGTTGCATGCCTCTCAAGACTGAGCAATGCCTGATCCTGAGACATACCAATGCCGTCATCCTCAACCCTTATATACGATTTGCCTCCATTACGAAATTCGACTTCAATCTTCGATGCACCTGCATCCACACTGTTTTCAAGCAGCTCCTTAACAACGGAAGCTGGTCTCTCTACCACTTCACCTGCAGCAATTTGATTGGCAACACGATCAGCCAAAATTCGAATCTTGCTCATGCATTCTTGCGTAAGCATAGATTGATTATTGGACAATGTGAAAATGCTAACAATCGATTTGAGCTTGGGTATATTCCCAAACTTTGGAAAATGATTGTAATGTCTTCTCCCCTTTCGTTCCAACTTAGTCAATACTTACAACAGCACGCGAAACAACCTGTTAACTGGATGACTTGGTCAAGGGAAACTTTTCAAAAAGCAGAATCTGAAGACAAACCGGTACTCGTCTCCATAGGATACACGGCTTGCCATTGGTGTAATGAAATGTCCAGAAGCTGTTTCGATGACAAATACATTGCATCACTAATGAATCGGCACTTCATCAGCATTCTTGTTGATCGAGAAGAAAGACCCGACCTGGATCACATTTACATGGAAGCAGTGAGAATGTTCAATCAATCCGCCGGATGGCCTCTCAATGCGTTCTGCCTGCCTGATGGTCGTCCATTCTGGGGGGGGACCTTTTTTCCGAAAGAAGATTTGGGAAATGGCTTAGCCCCCTGGCCCCAAGTCTTGATCCGTATTGCCGAACATTACCGCAAAGCCAAAAATGAACTTATAGAGAATGCAAAGAATGTGGTGGCAAACCTATCCCACGCAAACAACGCTGACTGCTCTTCAGAAAAAAACTGGGATAACAAATTATTGGGATTAGCCGGAAAAAAACTCTGCGAAATTCATGATGATCAAAATGGAGGCTTTACTCCTGCACCAAAATTTCCATCTCCCATGAAAATAGATTTCCTTATCACCTTGAGGGAATCCAATTTTCTAAGGAACCATCCGAAAAACCTTAAGAAAACGGAAAGATGCATAGAGAAAACGCTCAATAGTCTTTCCAGTGGTGGCATCTATGATCATGTGGGTGGAGGATTTTTCCGTTACTGCACGGATGCCAAATGGACGCAACCTCATTATGAGAAGATGCTTTCTGACAATGCCTTGCTCATTTCCACTTTGTCACGAGCCTTCAGGTACAACCCCAAAGAAAAATTCCGTCAAGTCACTAATGATACCATAGCATGGCTTAATCAGGAGATGGGTACTCCAAAAACGGGCTACGCATCCTCCATGTCCTCTGAGTCAAATGGCGTTGAGGGTGATTATTATGAATGGAGCGAGCAAGAATTAAGGGAAAAATTAGGTAATGACCATGGAAAAAGCTTTTACGATATCCTTCCCTCCATACCCCATCGAGAGAATGGAAAGCTTCCTCAACTGGTGGAGTCTGAATCCTTCACTGAAAAACAACAACTTGAATGGATATCCTTGCTGAAAAAGGAAAGAAAGAGAAAGACTCAGCCTTTGAGGGATGACAAAAGACTAATCGCCCACAATTCGCTACTCATTTCTGGTTTTGTCCAAGCAGCCGTCGCCTTTAACAATGTCTCATTATTGAGTGATGCGATCGAACTCGAAAAATGGATAACTAAAACGTTTCTTAAGAGTGATTCAAGCGTTCGCAGTTATGTTTATCCAAATTTTTCTACCGACTCGGTTGGCAACTTGGATGATTATTGTTTTTGGATTAAGGCTATACTCGATATATCAAAGATCACCGATCTTTTAGATAAAGAGACATCTGGAAACTATGTGGAAAAAGCTCTCCAACTCACTGAGCAAACCATTCTAAAATTTAAGGATTCCAAAATGCCCGGTTTTTTCTTCACTGATGAAAAAATCGGATATCCCTTACCTTGCCGCAAAAAAATTTGGTATGACAATGCCCTACCTGCAGGCAACTCAATACTAATGGAAGTTTTTTCCCATTTCTATCATCTCACATCTGATGAAAAATGGAAAAATGAATTTGAGCAGGGTCTTTCTGGTTATTCCTCACTTGCTCAAAAAATACCTGATGGGATTGGCTACGCTCTTTCGGCAATATGCGAAAGTGCAGTCGGAATTTTTACGGTTGAAATCCCAAAATCAGAGAAAATATCCGATTTTAAATCAATATCTCAATCTCCTCCGCGTGGAATGCACTACCGATCATCAATCGAGGGGAGCTCTAAGTTCCAAATCAAATCAGACAAAGGAGAAACTATCTGCAGTAAAGAATCCCTATCTGCAATTTCGGAATTCCTCAAGCAATAGCAACTATTGCTCTTTCTTCGTTTTTTCCAATAATTTACTCAAGGTTCTTCCATCCTCCCGAACAACCTTTTCTGCAATTTCCATTAAATCAAAGTTCTCATCATTAAGAGCTTTTGAAGCAATTTGAATTGCTGCACGAATTAATTTCGAATCGGTCTTGATTCGCTGACCTGTTCTAGACATGACTCTTTCTATACCATCAAGAAGCATAAGATCGTCATGAGTAAGCGTAATGGTTCGTACGATTCTCTTAGGTAAATTCTCGTCTTTGTCCATAAATACTTTAATACAGAATCACATAAAAAAGTAAATCCACAACTTAATTGATTTTGACAAAAAAAAGACAATGGATTTTCAAATTCTCAAGCATTACGGTTAATGCAATTCAAATCTTCAAAGGATCTTTTTAATCTCTCGACAAAAGCAGTCTCTCCCGAACGTAACCAAGCTCTCGGATCATAGAACTTTTTGTTTGGTTTGTCATCACCTTCCGGATTCCCCAACTGTGCATGCAAGTAGTCTTTCTTATCCTTGTAATAATCATGAACACCATCCCAGAAAGCCCATTGCATATCAGTATCAAGGTTCATCTTTACCACTCCATAACCGATCGCTTCCCTAATTTGTTCCCTTGAGGATCCGGATCCACCATGAAATACGAAATGTACTGGCTTACCGTTCAAGCCATGTTTTTCAATGAGATAATTTTGAGAATTAAGAAGAATTTTTGGAGTCAGTTCAACATTTCCGGGTTTGTACACTCCGTGAACATTTCCAAACGCTGCTGCAACGGTAAATCTCGAACTGACTTCGATCAAAGTTTCATAAGCCTGATTAACCTCTTCTGGTTGTGTATAAAGCTTTGAACTGTCAATATCGGTATTGTCAACTCCATCCTCTTCTCCTCCAGTAACTCCCAGCTCAATTTCGATGGTCATCCCGATGTTATTCATTCGAGAAAAATATTCCTTGCAGGTGGACAAATTATCTTCAATGGGTTCCTCAGAAAGATCCAACATATGCGAACTGTAAAGAGGAATTCCCTCTCGCTCAAAAAATTTCTCTCCCGCATCCAACATACCATCTACCCATGGAAGAAGCTTTCGTGCTGCATGATCGGTATGCAAAATCACGGGGACTCCGTAGGCTTTAGCCATCTGATGGACATGCATTGCACCTGAAACCGATCCTGCTATCGCTGATTTCTGTCCAGCATTATCGAGAGATTTTCCCGCAAAAAAACTACCTCCACCATTTGAAAATTGGATCATTACCGGAGAATTAACTAAGGCAGCAGATTCCAACACCGCATTGACTGAATTTGTCCCTACAACGTTAACTGCTGGCAAGGCATACTCGTTCTCCTGTGCATCGTTAAAGATGGCTTGAACGCCATCGCCTGTAATTACTCCACTTGGAAATTTACTCATAATTTTATCTTATATGCTAGTAACGGAGAGTGGCAAAACTAAATTTCAGGTAAGCAAATCCTCTATATTTTCTGTATCTAGAGCTTTTTCGACCTCATCTAACTTTATAAAAGTGGTACGAGTGTGTGGTAATTTATACCTTTTGAATACGCCCTTGTCCAAAAGGTAATAAAGTTTACGGCTTGAAATCCTTAAAACTTTTGCAGCCTCTGAAATCCGAAGGATTTTAGGTGCTGGAGGCTTTCTAATTTCATTAAGAATACCTTCCTGTTCATGCACAGACTTCTCAAGCCCGCTGAGTCGAGCTTCGACATTGGCAATCTTTTCATTGATTTCTCCGAGCAACCAAAAAAGAAGCTCGTTTTCAATACCTTCTCTTTGAGTAATTCCCAATTCTTGCTCCTTTTCATTTCGAAAACGAAGGGCATCCAACCTAGACCTAAAGTATTTCCGGTGCCTTTTTTTGCGATAAATCCAAGTGATGCAATGAGATGATGCCCTACCTTTGGCTATGGAATAATTTACATTCATTTCTTTTGATGTTTAAAGAAGACAATTTTTATAATATCAGTTAGGATAGAAATTGATGAGCGAAAAAAACTTTCCAGATGTAATCAAAGAAATACACTCCAAAGATGACCGTTATGGTAAGGGAGCATACTATTTCATTAGAGAGGCTCTTGATCATACCTTAAAATCCTTAGAGAAAAATTCGATGAAAAATAAGGGGCATGTTTCTGGTGAGGAGCTTTTAGAGGGAATTCGTTTGTATGCAATTGAAAGATTTGGTCCAATGTCGATGACTCTCTTAAACCATTGGAATGTTAGATCCTGCAAAGATTTTGGCGAAATCGTGTTTATGCTCGTTGAGCATGGAATACTGGGGAGAACAGAAAACGATTCAATAAGTGACTTTGAAAACGGATACGAGTTTACTGATGCCTTTGAGCTTCCCTTTATGCCATCAAAATCAAGATAAGCAGTTAAAGTCTATTTCCATCAGATAATTTATTGTGCCCAACTTGCATCATTGAGACTGAGATCAATTTGATTTTCACCCTGTTTTATCTCAATTGGTTTAGACCAAACCACTCCGACCTGTCCCAATGTGGAGGAACCGATCAGATAATAATTGCCTGGTTGGATATTCCCCTTGCTCGTTTCACCTATAGAATTCGTCTTAAGCCTCATTAGACTAGTTGTCGCAAGAGCATTCCTGATATTGGCCGCAACCCCTGGGAATCGGTAACCTCTTTGGATTGATCTTGCCCATAATTCACTGATTGAAGTAATCCCCTGATTTACTGGAATTGAGATTTGAGCATCCCGGGCAATTTCATCCAAACTGCTTTTAAGTAAGAAAAACTCTGTAAAGCTTGCAGGAAGCTTACGATTGTTCAGGAATTGTACCTCTGCACGAACCCTAAGAGATGCATTGCCTACAGGTACTTGATTTACTTTAGGATCGATCTCCGGTCTCGTGGCTGAAAAATTAGAAGTTGATCGTGGAGAAAATGAAGAGAATTGACTTCGGCTTGTGATGGGTAAACTAGAAATCCTTCTTGGAGTTGATCTAGTTTCTTCAGAGGAACTAGGGCGATCAAGCTTCACCTTAATCATGGATCTTTCATTTCCTCCATTGCGGAGCACTCGAATTGCTTCTCTCGCTCCAACCAGTGTCTTTTCCAACGCTTGAATCCGATCCTGAGCAATCGCCAACTCATCATTCAGAAGCTCTACTTTCAAATTGGCAGATTCCCCCTTTTCAATAATACCTCTCTTAATATCAAGCGCATCTTGCAACTCTTTCTCAAGGTTGAGTGATCTTCTCCTTTCCTGATCCAGTTGTATTGAAGCGGTAAGATTCTTTTGATTAAGCTCACGAATTTGCTGTTCGAACAAATTTCTGTCAGTACCCGCAGTTGCAGATGCCAGCTGATCCTGCAAACGCTGATTTTGTTGCCGAAGATTTTCCAATTCGATTTTTTGCGAATTAGATAAAGCTGTTGCACCCGGACCAGGTATTATAGTGACCGACGGAGTTGGTGGAGTGACTGGTATAGAACGCGATTGGTTCATTGCGTTCCTGAGACTTTGCTCTAGTACTGCGATTCTGTCTCTTTCTTGTCTGAGTTCCATATTCAGACGGTCTGCAATTCTTTGCTGGCTTAGTTGTCCATCCTGAGATGCTTGTAAGTCTCCCTCCAAGCGAATAACTTTTGCGCGCAATTCCGAAGAATCTGATGTTGAGGGTAGTGCCGATAAGGGTTGGTT
>MDSZ01211814.1_pt1 | contig 11508 bp, 9 predicted proteins | sample 811201 | NCBI WGS metagenome assembly MDSZ01 (sample SAMN05326647, study PRJNA326480) | marine metagenome | isolation source: seawater | place: Indian Ocean: North | collected 2010 | reverse complement strand
TGCAACCCACAATAGATATTTTGCAAATATGGCAGATTGTAAAATTAAAATGATTGGTGGTAAAATGAATATCACCAATGAGAGAATCACTTAACAAAACATTTAATCATTTTAAAATACATACTCAATATTCAATTTGTGAAGGTGCAGTAAAAATTGATCATTTAAAAGAATTCTGTAAAAAAAATAAAGTTAAGTCATTAGGTTTATCAGATACTTTTAATTTATCAGGTGCACTAGAATTTTCTGAAAGTTTATCGTCAGTAGGAACACAGCCAATAATAGGAACGCAAATGTTGTTTAAGTACAAAAATTTTATTGGATTAATTCCTCTTATAGCTAAAAATTCTGAAGGTTATAAAAATATTATTAATCTTTCATCAAATTCTTATTTAAGTAGTTCGGAAAATACAGATCCACATTGTAATTTTGAAGACTTACTTGATAACTCAAAAGGTATAATTGTTTTAACTGGTTCAATTAAGTGTATGTTTGGACGACTTTTCAATAAAGGTCTATTTGATGAGATTGAGGAAATATTAGAAAAACTAAAAAAAAAATTTGAAGACAACATTTATATAGAAATTCAAAGACATAATGATGTAAATGAAAAAGATTTTGAAAATTTTAATCTTAAAATTTCAGAAAAATTAGACTTACCGATTATTGCTTCTAATGAAATTTACTATTTAGATAAAAATATGTTTGAAGCACACGATGCATTAATTTGTATAGGAGAAAAAACTTATGTTAACGACACAAGTAGAATAAAATTAACAAATCAACATTATTTTAAATCTTCAGAAGAAATGATCGAACTTTTTAAAGATTTACCCGAAGCGTTAGAAAATAATTTCAATTTACCCTTAAGATGTTCTTTTAAACCCAATCCGTCAAAACCTATATTACCCAATATTTCATCATCAGAAAAAGATCCTAATGAAATTTTAAAAAAGATATCTAATGAAGGTTTGAAAGAGAGGTTTAAATCGGTGATTGAACCTGACGTAAAAAATATAGATAAAAATGAAATTTTTTTAAAATATAAAAATAGATTAGAGCATGAAATAAATATTATTGTTGAAATGAATTATTCTGGTTATTTTTTAATTGTATCAGATTATATTAAATGGGCTAAACAAAATAAAATACCCGTAGGACCAGGAAGAGGTTCGGGAGCTGGTTCTCTCGTTGCTTGGTGTCTATCAATAACAGATATCGATCCAATTAAATTCAATCTTATTTTTGAAAGATTTCTTAATCCAGATAGAGTATCAATGCCTGATTTTGACATAGATTTTTGTGAAGAAAAAAGAGACTTGGTTTTTGAATATTTAAAAACAAAATATAAAGATAGCGTAGCACATATAATTACATTTGGTAAACTTAAGGCAAGAATGGTAATTAGAGATGTAGGTAGAGTTCTTGGTTTACCATATAGTTTTATTGATAGTATCTGTAAAATGATTCCTTTTGATCCATCTAGACCTATGTCTCTACAAGAATGTATTAATCTTGAACCAAGATTACAAAAATTAATCAAAGAGGATAGAAGAGTAGATCGTTTAATTAATTTATCCCTTAAATTAGAGGGTTTAAATCGTAACGTTGCTACACATGCCGCAGGTGTCGTAATTGCAGATAAAAAATTAACTGAATCAGTTCCATTGTATAAAGACAATACTGCTGACTTACTATTGCCATCAACCCAATTTGACATGTATTCTGCAGAAAATGCAGGGCTAATAAAATTTGATTTCTTGGGTTTAAAAACACTAACAGTAATTGATAAAGCCCAGAAATTGATAAATAAAACTAATCCAGAATTTAAAATTGAGAAGATTAATTATGAAGATCAGAAAGTATATGAATTATTATCAAGTGGTAAAACTGTAGGTTTATTTCAATTAGAGAGCTCTGGAATGAAAGATGCTCTAGTGAACATGAAACCTAATAGATTAGAGGATATTATTGCATTAGTAGCTTTATACAGGCCAGGACCAATGAGCAACATCCCTATATATAATGAATGTAAGCACGGAAAAAGAGAGCCAGATTATCTTCATCCAAAGTTAGAACAAATATTAAAACCAACCTATGGAGTAATAATTTATCAAGAACAGGTTATGCAGATAGCTCAGGAACTCTCTGGATTTACAGCAGGAGAAGCTGATATTTTGAGAAGAGCAATGGGTAAGAAAAAAAGAAATGAGCTGGAAAAACAAAAGCAAAGATTTGTAGATGGTGCTTTTTCAAATGGGATTAATAAAGATATAGCTGCAGGTATATTTTTAAAGATCGAGCCATTTGCAGAATATGGATTTAACAAAAGTCACGCAGCAGCATACGCAGTTATAGCTTATCAAACTGCTTTTCTTAAAACGTATTTTCCAAATGAATTTTTCATAGCCTCAATGTCAATGGAATTGTCAAATCAAAAGAAATTAAGTGAATTTTATGAAGAATTAAAAAGATTAAATATATCTATAATAAGACCAGACATAAATAAATCTTTTGCCGATTTCTCTTCTGATGGACAAAGCTTTATTTATGCATTAGGTGCTGTAAAAAATGTTGGTTATGAAGCAATCTCTAATGTTATAAACGAGAGAGAAATTAACGGAAATTATAAAAATTTATCAGATTTTATAAAGAGAGTTAATCCTAAAGATATTAATAAGTTGCAATTAGAAGGTTTAGTACAAGCAGGAGCCTTTGATAATTTGCATAATAATAGGCAAGCATTATTTAATTCGATACCAACAATTATTTTGAAATCTAAAAATATACATGAGAATAAAAGTGTTAATCAAATAGATTTATTTGTAGAACAAGAGGATGAACAATCAAATTTTATAGAAAATATATCTGATTGGAATATAGATATAAAATTAGCAAAAGAATTTGAAGCTTTAGGTTTTTACATTTCAGACCATCCTTTAAATCAATATAAATCTATTTTTAATCAATATAATATTATTAATTATGAGGATTTTGAGTCAAATAATGATATATTAAGTTCTAACATTGCTTGCACAATTCTTAAAGTTCAAGAAAAAAAAACACAAAAAGGAACATCTTATGGGATTATCAAATTTTCAGATTTATCTAATGTTTTTGAATTATTTATATTTTCTGATGTATTTGAAATTAACAGAGAAATTTTGGTTGAGGGAAATTCTTTGATGTTAACACTAATTAAAAACTACACAAATAATGACAAAACTCAAAAAAGGATAAATGTTAAAAAAATTATTTCTTTGCAGGATGTGGCCAATAAACCCTTAAAAAATATTACTTTAAATTTTGATAACATAAATGATATTAACAAATTGACGAAACTTGAAAAAAAAATTGATGGAACAGATATTAAGGTTCTTATTCAAATTAAGAATGACATATTGACCTTCAAGCTAAAAGATAAGAGATTTATTAATAATAAGTTACTAAATTCATTAAATTTAGTAAAAAATTTAATAAATGACTAAAAAAAAGGTTGTCTTTTATAAAATAATTAGTATCAATTTCCAAAATTAATACGCACACAATTAGTGGTTTATTACCTCCGGTCCCTAAGGGCAATAATTGTGGTGGCATAACCGGGAAAAACAAATGAAAATACCTAAAATAACTATAGAACAATTATTAGAAGCTGGTGTTCATCTTGGACATAAGACATTAAGATGGAACCCTAAAATGAAGCAATACATATTTGGAAAAAGAGACTCTATACACATCATTGATCTAACACAAACACTTGAGCTTACAAATACCGCTTTAGAAAAAGTCCATAATACAATTACATCTGGTGGTAAAATTTTATTTATATCTACAAAAAAACAAGCTTCTGAAGCAGTTGCTCAATTAGCAAAAGACACAGACCAATATTTTGTAAATTATAGATGGCTTGGTGGAATGTTAACTAATTGGGGAACTATCTCAAATTCAATTAAAAAATTAAATAAAATTAATTCAGATCTATCTTCAGAAAATCGAGGCTTTACAAAGAAAGAATTACTTAAAATGAGTTCACAGAGAGATAAGTTGCAAAGATCCCTTGGCGGAATTATGGATATGAAAAAGTTACCAGATTTAGTTTTTATTATTGATACTAACTATGAATCATTGGCCATTAAAGAGTCAATTAAACTTGGAATACCAATTATAGCTATACTTGATACGAATTCTAATCCTGAAGGTATAAATTATCCAATACCTGGAAATGATGATGCAAGAAGATCTATTGATCTTTACTGTAGTCTTATGAAAGAAACTATCATGGATGCAAAAAATAATATCAAAGGTAAAGAAGAAGATGTAAAAATTGAAGAAAAAATGAAAGAAAATATTCAAACTGATAACATCAAAAAAAATCACCAAAAAAAATTAAATTAGTTAATAAAATATTAAATGAGTGATATTGAAAAAATTAAACAACTTAGACATTCTACAGGTGCTGGTTTCAAAGATTGTAATATTGCTTTAAAAGAATCTAGTGGAGATTTAGATAAAGCAGCTGAAATTTTAAGAATTAAAGGAATAGCGAAAGCATCAAAAAAGATGACAAGAGATGCAAAAGAGGGTGTAATTATAATTAGTGGTGACTTAAATCAGACATCAATTATCGAAATAAATTGCGAAACAGATTTTGTTGCAAAAAACAATGATTTTTTAAATTTTGCTAAGGAGATAAGTGAAATTAACAATCAATGCGAGTCGAACATAGACAAATTAAATAAATCAAAAATGAAAAATAATATAGTTGTTGAAGATAATTTAGTTTCTTTAATTTCTAAGATTGGTGAAAAAATTACTATTGGCAAAGCAAAAACTATAAAAAACTCTAATTCTTGTAATTTTACATATCAACATTCAACTATAATAGATAATGTTTCAAAATTAGGTGTTGTTGTATCAATAGAGACATCAGAAAAAAATGAGAAGCTAGAAACTTTTGGTAAGCAATTGTCAATGCATATAGCCGCTTCTAATCCTATCGCTTTACACTCAGAAGATATCAATGATGAAATTATTAATAAAGAAACAAAAATTATTTCTGAGGAATTAAAAAATTCAGGTAAATCAGATGAAATTATTAAAAAAATAAGTTTAGGAAAAATTAATAAGTTTAAAGAAGAAAACAGCTTAATGACACAAGATTGGGTAATGGAACCTAAAAAAAAAGTTAAAGATGTAATAAAAGAATTAAGTATACCAAATTTAAAGATTAAAGAATTTACTAGATTGAAAATTGGTGAATAATGTTTAATGAAAGTTCATACAAAATCAAAATGTCAAAAACAATTGATATTTTTTCAAATGATTTGAATTCATTAAGAACAGGAAGAGCAAATGCAAGTATGTTAGATTTAGTAAGAGTTGACGTATATGGTCAAAAAATGCCAATTAATCAGCTTGGAACGATTACAACACCTGAGCCTAGAACAATAAATATACAAGTTTGGGATTTAAATAATGTATCTTTGATTGACTCAGCTTTAAAAAAATCTGAGTTAGGACTAAATCCACAAATTGATGGTCAATTAGTAAGATTACCAATACCAGATCTAAGTGAAGAGAGAAGATTGGAGATGAAGAAAATTATAAAATCAATGGGAGAAAAATGTAAAGTATCAATAAGAAATATTAGAAGAGAAGCAAATGATGAATTGAAAAAACTTTTAAAATCAAAAGAAATCTCAGAAGATGATGAAAAAAAACACGAAAAGATAATTCAAGATCATACAGATAGCAATGTGAAGATAATTGACGAAAAGGTCATGTCAAAAGAAAAAGAAATAATGACCATATGAACCCACCAAAGCATGTGGCCATAATTATGGATGGTAATGGTAGATGGGGAATAAAAAAAAAAAATTCAAGAAATTATGGTCATAAAAAAGGTCTGGAAACAGTAGAAAAAATCATCAACGAAGCTATAAAAAATAAAATAAAATATTTAACATTATTTGTTTTTTCTACAGAAAATTGGAAAAGACCGAATAGTGAAATTAAATACCTTTTTAATTTATTAAGCAATTATATTGAAAGTGAAATTAATAACTTAATAAAAAAAAATATAAGAATTAAGATTATTGGAAATATCTCGATATTTCCTAAATTACTAAAATCTAAGCTTAAGAAAGTAGAAAAAAAAACTAAGTCATTAGATAAAATCCAAATTAATATGGCTTTAAATTATGGTTCTAGAGAGGAAATTACAAATTCTTTTAAAAAAATAAAAAAAAAAAATATTCTGATTACAAAAAGAAATATAGAACAAAATTTATATACATCTGGAATTCCAGATCCTGAAATTTTAATAAGAACAGGAAACACCTATAGAATTAGTAACTTTATGGTATGGCAATCAATATACAGTGAAATATTTTTTGTTAAAAAAATGTGGCCTGAATTTACTAAAAATGATTTTAATAATATACTTAAAGAATTTGATAGTATTAAAAGAAAATTTGGTGGCTTAGATGAGTGAGTTAATTAAAAGAATAATTACATCGTTTTTATTATTAATTATCTTTTTTTTTTCCATTAATAATAAATTAATTCTCTCAATTATATTATTTTTTTTATTAATCCAAATATATTTTGAACTACAATTTTTATTAAAAAAAATTATAAAAAAAAAACATCAAATAATTCAATATTTGATTTTATTATTTATTTTATTTTATTTAGTAGCTATTTTTTTATTTATTTGGTTTAATTTTATCCAAGAAAATAACTTAGCAATAAATAAAATATTATTTATAATATCAATTTGTATAGCTTCTGATATAGGTGGATACATTTTTGGAAAAATTATAAAAGGTAAAAAATTAACAAGTATAAGTCCAAATAAAACCATTTCTGGAATGATTGGATCTTATATATTATCTATCTTTTTTAGCAGTTTATTATTTAATACTCTATTTGATTTAAAATATTTAATAATTTTATCAATATTAATTTCTACTATTTCACAAGCAGGTGATATATTTATTTCATTTATAAAAAGAAAAGCCAAAGTAAAAGATACTGGGAAATTATTACCTGGTCACGGTGGGTTACTAGATAGATTTGATGGATTAATTTTTGCTGCTCCATTAGGTTTATTACTATTAAAATTTGTATGAAAAAAGAAATAATAGTACTTGGATCAACAGGCTCTGTAGGCTCTTCAGTTTTAAATGTAATAAATAAAAACAAAAATTTTAAAATTAAACTTTTAACAACAAAAAAAAATGTTAATAAAATATTGAATCAAGCAATATGTCATAATGTAAAAGATGTCATTATTGAGGATAAGATTAAATTTTTAAGATATAAGAGTGTTTTTTTAAAAAAAAAAATCAAATTACATTTAGGTATCATAAATATTAAAAAAATTTTAAAAAATAAAGTAACGTATTGTGTAAATTCAATTTCAGGTTTAGATGGACTTGAACCTACATTAAATACAATTCCTTTTACAAAAAATTTATTAATGGCAAATAAAGAGTCTATTATTTGCGGTTGGCATCTTATTAAAAGAAATTTAGAAAAACATAAAACAAGACTAATACCACTTGACTCGGAGCATTTTTCTATATTTGAGCTAATTAAAAATGATGAAAAATATCTCATTGAGAAGATAATTTTAACAGCTTCCGGCGGCCCATTTTTAAACATCTCAAAGAAAAAATTATCAAATATCAAACCAAAGGATGCCTTGAAACATCCTAATTGGAAAATGGGAAAGAAAATAACTATAGACTCTTCAAATATGATGAATAAGATTTTTGAATATATTGAAGCTAAAAAAATATTTAATTTAAAAAACGATCAGATATCAATATTAATACATCCAAAATCATTTGTTCATGCAATTGTTTTCTTTAAAGGTAATTTAATAAAATTTTTGGCTCATGAAACCAGTATGACAATACCTATAGCTAATGCTTTAGGTATTAAAAATAAAATTGATACAAAACTCATGAATCAAAATTATAAAAATTTAAATAAAATAAATTTCTTAAAGCCAAAGATAAAGCATTTTCCATTATTGTCTATTATCAATCTTATACCAAATCGAACATCTTTTTTTGAGACTATTCTAATCACATTAAATGATTTATTAGTTGAAAAATTTCTAAAAAATAAAATCAAATACATTTCTATAGAAAAAATTTTATTAAAATTACTGAAAAAACCTTATTTTATTAGATTTTATAAATTAAAACCCAGAAATATTTATGATATAAAAAAAATGGTAATAATAACTGAACTTTATCTAGAAAAAAATTTGAATATTTATGAGAAGTAATTTTTTAATTTTTAATAAATTTTTTATTATTATTTTATTTTTTTTTACAAATTCGTTCGCTGATAAAATTGATAAAATTTTTATTAGCGGCAATGAGAGAGTATCAGACGAAACTGTTATAATATTTTCGAAATTAAATGAAGGTGATGAGTTAAATAATAATAATCTCAATAATGCATTAAAAGAATTATACTCAACTGATTATTTCAAGAATATAAAAATATCATCTCAAAATGGCTCTGTTTTTATAAAAGTTATTGAAAACCCAATTATTCAATCAATTGAAATTATGGGTATCAAAAAAAAAAGTATTAATGAAAATCTTACAAAGATAACATCTAAAGTTGAAAAATATCCTTTTGTCGAAAGTAAAATAAATGATCAAATAATACTTTTAAAAAATATTTTAAAATCATACGGATATTATTTTGTAAAAGTAGAAACATCTATAACTAGAAATGATAATAATACTATTAGTATTGTTTATGATTTTAATTTAGGTGATATAGCAAAAATTAAGAAAATTAACTTCATTGGTGAAAAGGTTTTTAGAGATAATACTTTAAGAAATGTAATATTATCTGAAGAAGATAAATTTTGGAAGTTTTTAACAAATAATAAATTCTTAAATAATAGTAGAATAAATCTAGATGTAATTAGATTAGAAAAATTTTACAAAAATAGAGGTTTTTTTGATGCAAAAATAAAGTCTACAACTGCTGTAATAAATGATAAAAGTCAATTCGAACTCATATTTAATATAAACGCAGGTAAAAAGTTTTTATTTAATAATACAATATTCAATGACAACGAAAATCTCCCATTAGAGACTATAAAAAATTTTGAAAAAAAATTTGATAATCTTAAAGGTAAAAAATATTCAAAAAAAAAAGTAGATAATTTAATTGAAGAATTGAATAACTTCACTTTATTAAATGATTTTATATTCATAAATGCCAGTTATCAAGAAATCGTTAAAGAAAAAAATAAAATTGACGTAATAATTAGCTTTGATGATATTGAAAAACAATATGTTCAAAGAATAAATGTGTTTGGTAATTTTATAACAGACGAAAAAGTCATTAGAAATTCGTTAATTGTAGATGAAGGAGATCCATATAATGAAATATTGTTTAAAAAATCAATAGAAAATATAAAATCAAAAAATATTTTTAAATCTGTTGAATATGATGTTGAAGATAATCAAAATAAAAATAAAGTTATAAATTTAAAAGTTGAAGAAAAAGCAACAGGTGAGATTTTTGCTGGTGCAGGAACTGGAACTACTGGTACTTCAATTTCAGGTGGTATCAAAGAAAATAACTATCTTGGATTGGGAATAAAATTAGACACTAACCTTAATATAACCGATGACACAGTAAAAGGTAAATTTTCTGTAATAAATCCTAACTATAATAACTCCGATAAATCTTTAAAAACTTCGATTGAGAGTTCCACAACTGATTTCATGACTGCTAGTGGTTATGAAACTAATAGAACTGGATTTAGTATTGGTTCAGAATTTGAACAAAAAAATGATCTTTTTGTTAATTTAGAATTATCCACTTTTTATGAAGATTTAGAAACTTCTTCAAATGCAAATAATATTGTCAAAAAGCAAGAAGGGAACTATTTTGAAAATTTACTATCATATACTATTACGTATAATAAATTAGATCAAAACTTTCAGCCTTCAGATGGTTTTATAAATAGATTCTCACAAACCTTACCAATTTATTCAGATGATTTATCAATAGAAAATTCATTTACATCTTCAGCTTATCACTCAATTAGTGATAATTTAATTTTATCAGCTAAACTTTATATCAAAACCATCAACTCTTTAGATGAAAATGTTAGAGTTTCAAAGAGAGTATTTATACCAGGTAGACTTTTACGTGGTTTTGAAAGTGGAAAAATTGGACCTAAAGATGGCAATCAATACATTGGTGGAAATTATGCAACAGCACTTAACTTAAATTCAACTTTACCAAATATCCTTTATGAAAATGAAAATATTGATTTTAATTTTTTTGTTGATTTAGCTAATGTTTGGGAGGTTGATTATAATAGTTCGTTAGACTCAAATAAAGTTAGATCTTCAGCAGGTGTCGCAGTTAATTGGTTTAGTGGAATTGGTCCATTAACTTTTTCTTATGCAGTGCCTCTAAGTGAAGCTGATACCGATATTACAGAAAAATTTAGATTTCAAATTGGAACCTCATTTTAATGAAAAAATTTTTATTTTCATTTTGCATTTTATTTTTTTTTAATATTACAACAGTGTATTCAAATATAGTTTATTTAGATGTGCAGTTTATAATTGATAACTCAGATATTGGTAAAAAGTATAAAAAAAAAATTACTGTACTACAAAATAAATTAAAAATAGATTTAGATAATAGACAAAAAAAAATCAAGCAAAGTGATACAGATTTGAATAATCAAAAAAATATTCTCAAGGATGATGAGCTAAAAAAAAAAATTGCTGAATTAAATGAATTAATAAAAAGTTTTCAAATATACAAGGCCGATGAGCAAAAAAAAATTTTAAGTGAAAAAGCCAAATATAGTTCAGAAATTTTGAGAATTATTAATCCATTATTAACAGATTATGTTGATCAAAATAATATTAAATTAGTAATAGAAAAAAAAAATGTATTAGTAGGTATTAAAACTTTGGATATAACAAATACCATATTAGTTATTCTCAATAAACATACAAAAGAAAAAAATTTAATTAATGAAAACTAATCTTTTCTTCAAAAAAAAAAATTATATTCATTTATATGATATTCTAAAAGTAATTGGCTTGAAACCATCACAAAAAAATGAAAAAATAAATGATTTGAGAGATCTTATAAGTGCTAAAAAAAATGATATTTCATTTATCAATAATATGAAATATTTAGAACAACTTAAACATTCTAAAGCAAAATATATTATAACTCATAAAAAATTTTTAAATAACCTAAAAAATTTTAAAAATTTAATTCCAGTTGACAATGTATTAAAATCTGTATCAGATATAACTAATCTTTTTTATCCCGATTCACTGGATGACGCTGTTGATTTTAATGTAAAGCCACCAATAATAAAAAAATATCCAAAAATTAAATTTGGAAAGAATGTGCTTATTGGTAAAGATGTCAAAATTGGAAAACAATCAATAATTGGTCATAACACTATTATAGAATCAAATGTTA
>MDSZ01132704.1_pt1 | contig 11508 bp, 9 predicted proteins | sample 811201 | NCBI WGS metagenome assembly MDSZ01 (sample SAMN05326647, study PRJNA326480) | marine metagenome | isolation source: seawater | place: Indian Ocean: North | collected 2010 | reverse complement strand
TTTTTTTATATATTAATTTTCTCTATTGAATGCAAATTTTGGTCTGCTAGTAACATAAACTGAGTTTGCTTTTATTTTTCCAGATATCACACATCCTGCACCAACAATTGCACCTTTTTCTATAAATGTGCCAGGTAATATTGTACAATTGGCTCCTATCCAATTATTTCCTTCAATTATGATGCTATAAAAATTATCTTTATATGAAATTTTTGTTTCTTTATATCCAAGGTCCCTAACATCTGTATTATCTTTATTATAAATATGATTTGCAGATCTAATATATACATTTGGACCTATAGCTACATTATCACCAAAATATATTCCATTACAATTCCCACAATTTAAATATGTAAAAATATTGCACGAAAATCTGTCACCTACGACTATTTTTTCTGGGTGTGATACACGGAAGCCATGCATCAAATTTAAATTTTTTCCTTTTTTTTTAAATTTATTTCCAAAATAAAAACCTCTTAATGATTTACCAATTTTTGTATCAGGATAATAAGTAATAAAATTCTCAAACAAACTTACAATTTCTATCTTTAAATGTTTTGTTATTTTTTTTATTAAATCAATCATTAAAAAGGTTGTTTCTATACTAATATTTTAATTTTTCTATATTTATTTATTATCAAATAATATACTTACATGTATAAATAATTTAAAATAAAGAAATTTAATTATATTTGATGAAAAACCTTAAAATATTAGATAATTTTTTAACTAATGAACACTTTAGTAAATTATCATCATTAGATTTACAACAAGTTAAAAATAATGAGATAAAAGTATATCACAATAAAATTTACAATGATGGTGTCTCAATTCCAACTTGTTTAGAAAAAAATTTTTTAGTAGAATTACAAAATACATATCATTCAAAGGCAATAGATATATTAAAAAATTTATCAAAAGAAAAAGTAAACTTGTATCAATATTCAGAATTTCATGTTGTAAAAACTGGAAAAGATTATTTTTTCCCTATCCATAGAGATACACCTAATAAATTATTAAGTGGTGTTATTTATCTAACCCCATCAAAAAATGAAGGCACATATCTGTATTCGGACAGATATGGAAAAAATCCAAATCAAATTGAGTGGAAACAAAATAGAGCTGTATTTTTTTCTAGGACAGAAAATGATAGTTGGCATAATTACAGGTCTGATGGAAAAAACTCAAGATTAGTTTTAATCTACAATTTAATGACAAATGATATTAGATCTGTATGTAAAATAGATAATGTTAGTTATTACAAGGTATTTTTAAGAGAAAAAATTAATAAATATCTTTTAAAATTCTTTAATTTCATGATCTAAGATAATTTATGTTTTATAATTAATTAATTAGGAAATTTAATGTGTGGTTTTGTAGGTTTTTTTGGAAAAATAGATAGGAAAATCATCGGAGACCTAAAATTAGCAACTAATCTTACTAAACATAGAGGACCTGATGATACAAAATATTTTATTTCAGAGAAAATAGCTCTTGGTTTTAATAGACTTTCAATTCAAGATTTATCAAAAAGAGGAAGTCAACCTATGTTCAGCAGTAATAAGAGATATATTATAGCATTTAACGGAGAAATTTATAATTTTAAAGAATTAAGAAATATAATTAATTATAACGGTATACAGCTAAAATCAAATAGCGATACTGAAATTTTAGTTAATTTATATCAAATTTATAAAGAAAAAGTTTTTTCAAAAATAAGAGGAATGTTTTCATTTGTCATTTTTGACAAAAAAGAAAATTCTTTACTTTTAGCAAGAGATTCTTTCGGTATAAAACCATTGTATTATATAAGCCAAAAAAAAAATTTTGCTTTTTCATCTGAATTAAAAGGTTTCATACCATTTATTGGAAAAAATCTTGACTGGGAAATAAATGATAAATTTTTACACGAACAATTAATTTATAGATCAGTTTCTAATGGAAATACTTTAATAAAAGATGTCAAAAAAATTCTACCTGGTCATTATTTAAAACTGCATCAGAATAAAAAAATATTAAGAAAATTTAACAGTTATGAGGAAAATCAGTTAAAAGATAAACCTGATAATCTTGATCAAATTCTTAAAAATTCAATAAAACAACATTTAATCAGTGATGTGCCGACTGGGATTGCTTTAAGTGGAGGTATTGACTCATCACTTTTAACTGCATTAACAAATGATATTCAAAAAAAAAGGATAAAAACTTTTTCAATCACATTTAATGAAAAAAATTTAAGTAACAAAGTTGTTGATGAGAGTAATTACATAAATTATGTTGTAAAAAAATTTAAAACTATTCATCACAAGAAAATTTTAACAGAGGATATTTATGTAAAAAATTATCTTCATTGTTTGTGGCATAATGATGAACCAATACACTTTCCGCATACTCCAGGAATAAATTTATTATCAAAACTTGCAGAGTCAAAAGGTGTTAAAGTTTTATTAGGAGGAGAGGGTGCTGATGAAATTTTTGCAGGATATAATAGTTTTTTGAATAAAAAGAATAATTATGAATTATTTAGATATTCTAACCCTTTATTAGTTAGAAAAATTTTAAGATACAAAGAAATTTACTCTAAAATAATTAAAAGTGATGGAGATAAAAAAAGTTTAAAAAGCAAAATTAATTTTTCTATTCAAACTCATTTACAAAATTTAACAAATAGACTTGATAAAATGTCAATGGCCGAAGGTATTGAGTTTAGGACTCCATTTTTAGATAAAGAAGTTTTCAATTTTTCAAAGAATCTTAATAAAAACGAATTTATAAAAAAGGGTGTAACAAAATATTGTTTAAAGAGTATAGCTAAAAATTATTTCAAAAATAAATTTATTTATAGACCTAAAGTCGGTTTTTCTATTCCCTTGAATAAATGGTTAAAAAATAAAAAGGGATTAGGAGATATTGTTTCAATTTTGACTGAGGATAGAGCTTTAAATAGATCGTTTTACAATAAAAAAGAGTTAAAAATATTTTTAGAAAATTACTTAAAAAAAAAGGATGATTTAAATGATCATTTTTCAGATAGTGGTCTAATTTGGAATCTTCTTAATTTAGAGTTATGGATAAGAATGTTTGTTGAGGAGAAAAGAAAAATTTCGATTTAAACTTATATATGTACAAAAATTTTTTTTGCAAAGTTAATAAACATAATAAAAAATATAAATTATTTATTAAACTTATAAATTTCAAAAATGAAATTAAAATAATAAAGAAAGATGATTTAAATTTTAAAAAAGTTTTTCTACTAGGATATTTTATAAATCAGAATTGTTGTGAATTTTCAAAAATTTCATTTACAAAAGATAAAATTGAAATCAAGACTGATTTTTTTAATACATATCCAATTTATTTTTTTAAAAAAAAAGATGAATTAATTTTTGGAAATGATGTAGATAGAATTTGTAAAGAAATAAAAAATATTAGATTAAATGAAAATGTTTTTAATAATTTTTTAATTTTTGGATATGAAGCATACTCTAATAAAACTATCTACGAGAAGATTGAGAGAATTGATCGTAATTCTAACTTAAATTTTCATTTTAAAAGACACGAAATAAAAGTTTTTAAGAAAAAAAATAGATCTCAAAATATAAAACAGGATTTTCTAAATCCATTTTCTTTAAAAATAAAAAATTTCAAAAAAACATTTAATAAAAAAAAAATCATATTGCCTATTACAAATGGGGTAGACTCTCAAATTATATTCAAACACTCTTTAAAAAATGATTTAAAATTTGATTGCTTTCAAATGGGAAAAAAACAAAGTACAGACCACATTATTGGAAAGAGGACTGCACTTGAAAATAATTTGATAAATATTTTTTTAAAGCAAGATTTTAATAGATATAACAATAAAATTTATAAATTATTGAAAGAATATTCTATAATTACAGCTGGAATTGGGACCTCATCTGAAATTCTTTTTTTAGAAAGTTGTACATATTTGGGAAAAAAATATGATGTTGCTCTTTATGGTTTTGGTGGTGAGTTGTTTAGAAATTATTTTGTAAATAAAAATTTATTTGTTAAGAATTACATGACACCTTTATCTACTCTTGATAAATTTATAAAAAAAGATTTTTTTTATTCAAAATATTACCAATTTTTAAAAAAGAATTTTAGCGTTAAGGAATTGAACAACTTTTATTTAAATGAAAGACAATCGAAAAATGTAAGTAGAAGAATACAAGTAGCAAAAGAAAAAATGATACCCTTAAATCCATTTTTAAATAAAGACAGCTATATGAATTACAAAAGAGTAAAAAAGCATAATATTAATGATCGTCAGATGTTAAATAATTTTAAAGTTTTAAGTTTTAAAAAAAAAAGTCTGTCAATTAATTATTTTGAAATAGATAAATTTTTTAAGATTAGTAGAAGTATATTATTGGAATTATTGTTGTATGGAAAAAAATTAAGTTGCGATGCTTTCAAAATAGATTATTTAGTGAGTCATATAGAGAAAGATAATTTAAGCGAAAAAGATAAGTGGTTTCTGGCAAGAATTTTGAATCTTTTAATGTATTTAAATATTAGGAAATAGAAGTAATGAAAATTTTAGTAACAGGTTCCTCTGGTTTTATAGGATTTCACCTTTGTCTGAAACTTCTTCAAAAGGGTTATAAGGTTTTTGGTATAGATAATCTGAATAATTATTATGATATAAATTTGAAGAAAGATAGAAATAAAATTTTGAAAAAAAAACGGAATTTTAAATTTTATAAGGTTGATCTAAAGTCAAAAACAAAATTAAAAACTTTATTTAAAAAAAATAATTTTGACTGTGTAGTAAATTTAGCTGCACAAGCAGGGGTAAGATATTCTCTCATTAATCCAAAATCTTATATAGATAATAATATTTACGGTTTTTTTAATTTAATTGAATGTATAAGGGAATTTAAAGTAAAAAAATTTTTATATGCAAGCACAAGCAGTGTATATGGATTGCAAAAAAAGTTTCCAATAAAAGAAAGCTTTGATACCAGTCATCCAATACAATTATATGCAGCTACAAAAAAAGCCAATGAGGTAATAGCTAATTCTTATAATTATTTATATGGTGTTGAGACAATCGGCTTACGATTTTTTACAGTTTATGGGCCATGGGGAAGACCCGATATGGCATTATTTAAGTTTACAAAAAATATTATTAAAAAAAAAAAAAATTGAAGTTTTTAATTTTGGTAAACATTACAGAGATTTTACATATGTAGAAGATATAACTGAAGCATTATTTAAAATCATTAAGAAAAGAAATAAGAAAACATCAAAAACAAAAATTTTGAATATTGGAAATGGAAAAAAAATTTCTCTAATAAAATATATTGAAACAATTGAAAAGTTCTTGAAAATCAAATCAAACAAAAAATATTTATCTTTACAAAAAGGAGATGTTATTCAAACACATTGTGATAACTCTTATTTGAAAAAAGAATACAGTTTTAATCCAAAAAAAAATGTAAATTATGGAATTAAGAAATTTTTGGAGTGGTTTATTGATTATTACAGAATAAAAATATGAAAGAATTTAGTCTTGTCTTAGATCATCACATAGATGAAGATGAAATAAAATGTAAAAATTTATTATTTTTAACTAATTTAACAAAAAACAAATTTTCAAAAGATTTCTTAGAAAAAAAAATTATCGAAGTATCTCCAAATATTTGGAATGATGAAAAAAAATTTAAATCAGATTATTTTTTATTAATTGATTTATATGAGGATATTCTTGATCAACTACATTCACAATTAAATAGTTATCATAAAAAAAATTATTCTAAAAGATTTTGGAGAATAGTTATCGGACCATGGTTAAATTATTTTATTTCATTAATTTATGAAAGATGGAGCACGATAGAAAATGTTTTAAAAAATTATAAGATTAAAAAAGTTTATGTAAATAATTATAAAGAAAAATATATACCTTTAAATATGGACAAATTCATAATTTTTATATTTTCAGATACTTGGAATCAATCAATATATAAAGATATAATAATTTATTTTAGTAAATACAATTTTGAAATTTGTTCTTTGGATAAAAAGGATGATTTAAAAAAAAATCTAGAACACTCGAACAAATCTTCAATTAAAAATTTGTTAATTAAACTTATTCTAAAAAAAAAAATTTTAAACTTTAATAGTAAAAAAAAGACTCTTTTTTTCTCAACTAACATAGATAATGAAAAAAAAAAATTGATTGCTAAAAAAGTATCAAAAACAATTTTCTTGCCGCCAATTCCAGCTTTTAGTAGCTTTTTTAAAGTCAATTATGATCACAGAAATAAACTAAATGTGAGAACTAAGAATAATGATGAATTTAATCAATTTTTGGTCAAAAAAATAAAGGAAAATATTCCAATTATTTTTTTAGAACTTTTTAACGAACATCTGGAATATATAAAAACTTATGATTATCCTGAAAATCCTGATCATTTGATAACAGCAAGTGGTTTAAATCATAATTCAAATATGTCGAGATATGTCGCTGAAAAACTTGAAAAAAATTCAAAATTAATATTTATGCAGCATGGAGGATGTTATGGTCAATATTTATATCACTGGCCAGAATATCATGAGACAGAAGTAAGTGATAAATATTTGAGTTGGGGTTGGACTGATAAAGAAAATAAAAAAATTATTCCCATTGGGCTGAATAAAGATTTGAAATTAAAAACTTATAAAAAAGAAAATTTAAAAGATATTTATTTAGAAATAAGAGTGAGATCAAAATATACTTCAAGATTATCAAGTGATAAAGCATTTAATCACCAACAATATATTAAAAATTGTCAAGAATTAATTTCCAAAGTTAAAAATAGCAAAATATATAAAAATTTTTTTATAAGAATGCATCATAGGAAATTAGGCTGGCGAGAAGAGGATGAATTTAAAAAGATAGATCCGAATATTAAATTTTGTTCAACTGAACTATCAAGTATAGATTTAAGAAATAATTCTAAAGTTTATATTCATACAAGTTTATCTACTGGACATTTAGAAAGTGCCTCATTAAGAGTACCTTTTTTAATTTTTCAAGATAAAAGAGATGAACCCTTTAAAGAGGAATATGACCATTATGTTAAAGAAATGGAAAATTACAAAATTTTATTTTCCGATCCTCAAGATTTAGTTAATCATTTGGAGTATATCGATAATAATTTAGATGAATGGTGGAATAATAAAAATCTTCAATTATTCCTGAAAAATTATTCTGAAAAATTTGCGAAATTAAATAAAAATTATGTAAACGATTTAGCTGAGGTTTTACTTAAACATGAAAGATTTTGAAAAAAAAGTTCTTAGATGTTTTGAAACATCAAAAAAAAATTATGACCTTAATTTTAAAAGTAATCATTGGAATTATCAGATAAATAAAAAAAAAGATTTATTCACAATTCAAAATCTCCAAAATTTTAGACACAATGATTTATCAAAAGGTCTTGATGATCAATTTTACACAATTGAACAAACAAAGTTTTTTTTCAATAATCTTATTGAAGAATATGGTGAAAAAAATATCTTAGATTTACTTGATGAAAAAAATATTGGTAATTATAAAAATGTAGTAAACTATAAAGATAGATTTTATTCTGCAAATGAATTATTTCATATTAAATTTTTATTGAAGATAAAAGATCAATCTAATTTCGACAATAAAAGTATTGTATGTGAAATTGGACCAGGATATGGGAGTTTTATAAGTAAATTTATAAGAACATTTAATTCAAAAGTAGTTTTAATTGACTTGCCAGAGTCAAATTTCTTAAGTGCTTATTATTTAAAAAATATTTTTCCAGAAAAAAATTTTTTTATTTCTTCAGATGTAAAAAATAATAAAATTGAACATCATAATATATTGTCAAATGATATAATCATTATCAATCCTTGGGACAAGTTACCTAACATGAGTTTTGACCTATTCATAAATGCAAGATCCATGATGGAAATGAATAAAGAGACGATTAGTTCTTATTTTAAGTTTATTCAAAATTCCTCTACGGATAATAGTTTTTTTCTTTGTATAAATAGGTATTATAAAGATACAGTTGGGTATCCAATTGAATTACATGACTATCCATTTGATGAAAATTGGAAAACTATTATTTCCGAAACATCTTGGAATCAAAACCACGTTCACTTTTTGTATTTAAAAAGGGCATTTGACGATAAGAAAAATATAAAAGATGAAATTGAAAAAATTAAAAAAATTTCTAAGTTAAAAACTAAAAATGATCCAAGACTAATAAGAAGAATTACTCCAGGTTTTTTATATAAAATTTATAAAAAAATTAAATTTACCCTTTTAGGAAAATAGATGCCAGATAAAACTTTATTAATTTTAGATATCAAAAAAAATTATGATTTAGTTGAAAATCACGTAAATTTTATAAGTTTAAATAAAGGTTTGATTAACCTTAATAATTGTAAACAAATTTATTTTGCAAATTTCATTAAAGAAAAAAAAAATGCTTATAAGAAATTAATATCAAATCTTTTAAAAATTATATCAAGCAGCCCAAAAGATGATATTCCATTTATTGAATTAGAAATTAATAATTTAAGAAATGATAGGTACAATTTTATAGATAGAATTATTAATTTTTTAGTTATTAAAAGAATTATTCAAATTAATAATTTTAGAAAAATTAAAATTATTACTGATAATAAAAAAACTTTAAATATTTTTGATAATCTAAATATTCAAATTGAAAAAATAGATTTAACGAAAAATAACCAAAAAAACAGTTTTTTTAGATTAAGATTATTTAAATTTTATTTAAAGTCATTATTTGTTGTTTGTTTTCTTAAGTTTATAAAAATAAATTTTTCTTATAAAAAAAATTTGAATTTTTTTTTCTCAATTTATCCTAATAAATTCAATTATCACGATAAAGAAAATAACGATAAATTTAAACTTAATTTTTTATTAACAGATGAGACACATTTAAATCACAATATCTTACAAATTTGTAAAATCATTTTAAGTCAAAAACAAAATAAAAAATTCATTAATATAGAAAGTTTTATTTCTTTAAAATATTTGTTTTGTCTTATCATAAAAAATTTTTTTTCTAATAAAAAAAGTTATTTCAACTCTATGAATTTTAAAATTGATAATCTTGATTTTACTTTAGATATAAAAGAATTTTACACAAAATCATATTTGAATAGATCAAAATTGATGATTTATGATAATGCAATAAATATATTTTTGAAAAAATTTGATATAAAAAATATTAATCTCTATTTATTTGAATATAGTTTTGGTTTTTATTTAATAAATAAGATTAAAAGTTTTTCAAAAAAAATAGAGATTAGTGGATATCAACATGGAATCTTCTCTGAAAATTTATCATGGTTAGATGTTCTTGGATTAATTAAAGATAAAAATCAATATTTTCCAAATAAGATATTTGCTACTAACAATTATAGTAAAAAAGATTATGAAAAAAAATTTGGAAAAAATTTGTTAATTAAATTATCTAATTTTAAAAAAGAATCTAACAACCTTACTAAGGAAATAAAGATTAATAAAAAATCTAAAAATATAATTGTAGTAGCAGGAACTCATGACGTTGCTGATTTATATTTTTTTTTTAAAAATACTAAAAGATTTGAAAAATATAATATTTTTTTTAAATTACATCCAAAAAATAAGTATGAAATTTATAATTCTTCAAATATTAAAAAAATCGATAACTTAAGAAATTTAGATTTTTGTATATTGATAATCTCACAAACATCATCTCTGATTTATGATTTTTTAAAGATGAAAAAAGAATTTTTCGTGATAGATATTGATTATAAAATTAATTTAGTAAATACGAATGTTTTAAATAAAATCAAAATAATAAGTAGAAAAAAAATTCATGATAAAAAATTTGATATCAAAGTTTAAAAGTAAAGAATTTTCTGTCGGTATAGTAGGCTTAGGTTATGTTGGATTGCCTATTTGTGAAAGATTTTCTAAATCTGGTATAGAAGTAATTGGGGTTGATAATGATAAAAATAAGATAAAAGCACTTCAAAAAGGTCAATCATATATCAAAAGCGATAAGCTTAAAAACTTCAAATATTTTAAAAATAAAAAAAATAATTTAAGCACTGATTATAAGATTATCAGTAAATGTGATGCTATTCTCATCTGTTTACCAACACCTTTAAAAAATAATAAACCAGACATGAGCTATGTTTTTAATTGTGCTAAAAAATTAAAAAAAGTAATTAAACCATATCAACTTTTAGTGCTTGAAAGTACTGTTTACCCAGGTGCTACAAATGATTTGATCAATATAGTAAATAAAAAAGATTTAGTTATTGGACTTAATTTTTTTGTTGGATATTCACCGGAGAGAGAAAATCCAGGTGATAAAAAATTTAGTTATAATAAAACTCCAAAAGTTATAAGTGGATATTCTAAAAATTGTCTCTTAATGATGGATTATTTATATAAACATATTACGAAAAAAAGAGTTAAATCTGATGATATTAATTCAGCTGAGTTATCAAAACTTTTAGAAAATTTGTATAGATCTGTAAATATTGGTTTAATAAATGAGCTAAAGGTAATTTGTGAATTTTTAAAAATTGATATTTTTAAGGTAATTAATTTAGCCTCAACAAAAAATTTTGGTTTTCAAAAATTTTTACCAGGGCCAGGTCTAGGTGGACATTGTATTCCTATCGATCCATATTATTTATCCTGGATATCAAAAAAAAAAGGTTATGATCCTAAATTTATTCCATTAGCCGGTAAAATTAATACCTCTATGCCTTTATGGGTTGTGAAAAAAATGATGAGAAAAATAAACGTAAGAAATCCTAAAATTTTAATTTTAGGCGTAGCTTATAAAAAGAATGTTGATGATGATAGGGAATCCCCTTCATTTGAAATAATGAAAATTTTAAAAAAAATGAAAATTAGCTTTGAATATAATGATCCATATTTTAATCAAATAAGACAAGGAAGGCAGAATAAGATTATAAAAAAATCTACGACATTAAATAGAAAAAATTTAAAAAAATTCTCAGCAGTTCTACTTGTTACAGATCACGATAAATATGATTATAATTATATTGCCCAGAATTCAAAAATTATTTTCGATACAAGAGGCGTTTACAAGAAATATAGATTTAAAAATATCATATATTGCTAAGTTTTAATTTTTATATTTTTTCTTAATCTTATCTTTTTTAAGATATACTTTTGCTTTTCTGTAATCATTAATTACATCAACAGAAAAGGAGTCCGAATTAATTTTGTTAGATCCTAAATGCATTCCATTTTCTATAGCTCTTAATAATTCAACAGACTCAATTTTTTCAAAATAACTCATTTTTGTTTTTGAATATTCTAGCAGTGCATTCAATTTGAAAACAATTATGGACAAATGCTTTTTTAAATTCAAATTATTGGATTTAAAGAAATAAGGTAAATCTGATCTACTCATCCATTTTATGTTATTTTTATTATCAACTAAAATTTTTACAATATTT
>MDSZ01229127.1_pt1 | contig 11509 bp, 15 predicted proteins | sample 811201 | NCBI WGS metagenome assembly MDSZ01 (sample SAMN05326647, study PRJNA326480) | marine metagenome | isolation source: seawater | place: Indian Ocean: North | collected 2010 | reverse complement strand
CTATTAAAATTTCTTTATTAAATAACTCAAAAGTTTCGATTTCTTTTATGTTTTTTTTAAAATTACCAGATCTTACTTCTTTATCGTATTTAGTAATTCCTTTGACTAAAGATAGCATCATATACATTACATGTTCAGCAACTGCCACTGCATTTGCGGTGGCGGTTATTAATAATGAAATTTTTTTTTCTTTTAAATAATTTAAATCTAAGTTGTCAATACCAACGCCATGCCTTGAAATAACCTTGACTTTATGACATTTGCTTAAAATATCTCTATCTAATGTTACGACACGTAATGTAATTGCGTCAAATTTAGGTAAAACAGATTTTAAGTTATTTCTCGAAGTGTCTTCTATTAATTCAAAATCATAGTTAGGGTTGTTTTTTAAGAGATTGATTCCATCTTCGTGTATTTTTTCAATTACTGCAATTTTAAGCATTTACTTAAAAGCTTTAACATGATGAAATTGTTCACCTAACTTATCTATTCCTAGTTTTATCTTATCACCTTCTTTTAGAAAATATGGAGGTTTCATATTTTCGCCTACTCCTGGCGGTGTACCAGTGCAACAGATATCGCCCGGCAATAATCTCATACAATGACTCATGTAAGATACAAGGTGTTTTACATTAAAAATCATTTTGCTTGTGTTGCCTGTCTGCATTCTTTTTCCATTAACATCAAGATACATATTTAAATTTTGGTAATCTAAAACTTCGTCCTTAGTTAATATGTAAGGGCCAATTGGCCCAAAGGTATCGAAACCTTTTCCTTTATCCCAAGTCAAGCCTTTATTTTTTTGAAAATGTCTTTCGCTTACATCGTTTACTAAAAAAAAACCTAATACATAATCGAGAGCTTTCTCCTCACTCACGTATAAAGCTTCTTTGCCAATTACAAATCCTAATTCAACTTCCCAATCAGTATGCTTTGAATTTTTTGGAATAATTAAATCATCATTTGGACCACAAATACAGTTTGTAAATTTTGAAAAAATAATTGGTTCACTTGGTATGGGAAGGTTTTGTTCTTCAGCATGATCTTTATAATTTAGTCCTATTCCTATAAACTTTGATGGTTTTGCAACACACGGTCCAATTCTTTGTTTTGAGTCTATTTTGCTTAACTTGTTTAAGTCTAACTTTTTTAATTTTTCTATTGTATCAAGGTTGAGTGTTTTTGAATTAAAATCACTTATAATTGGTGACAAATCATAATAATTATTATTTTTATCTATTAGAGCAGGTTTTTCTTGACCATTTTTGCCTATTCTACAAAGTTTCATTTTTTAATCTCCTAGTTATTGGCGGTCCCAAGGGGAATCGAACCCCTCTTTCATGGATGAAAACCATGTGTCCTAACCGATAGACGATGGGACCTAATTTTTAATTTCTTTATTAACAGAAATGTCATCGATAATAAACTCTACATTTTTTTTTCCTTTCCACTCATTTAAGCTTAGTTTGCCAACTATGTTGAAAGGATTATGTCTCTTTTCTAATAGATAAGAACCTATAGTCTTATTTACAGCATTAAATGCAATGGTTTTGAAATTTGAACCATCTGATGCTAATAAAACTGATTTGATATGATTGTCGCCCACTATTGAAGAGTTTAATGTTTTTAAATTTTCAATAGAAAATTTAGGCTCTGGGTTGCCAGGTCCAAATGGCGACAGATTGTCCACTTTTTCATAAAATTCAATATTTAAAGCTGACGCTGAAATCTTACTATCAATATAAATATTTTTTTGTTTCTCAATATCTATATTAATAGACTTAAATTTTTTAATAACAAAAGATTTAAAATTTTCAATTTTCTTTAAGTCGATAGTAAAACCGCCTGCCATTTTGTGTCCACCTCCTTTTATTAATAATCCTTCTTGCACGGCACTGATTATAACTGAGCCTATATCAAATCCTACAACAGACCTGGCTGAGGCTTTTCCAATATCATTTTTAACGGAAATCAAAATTGTTGGCTTGTTATATTGTTCTTTAATTTTTGAGGCAATTATACCAATTACTCCCTCATGCCAGTTATCACCAAATAACAAAAAAACTGGATCAGATTTATTTTTAATAGCTTGTTGATTAATTTTTTTGAATAAATTTTCTTCTAAAAGTTTTCTTTCTTTATTAAATTGATCTAGTTCTGAAACAATTTTAAAACTCTGTTTTGGATTTGAAGATAATAATAATTCTGCGCCATGGGAACATTTGCCCACTCTTCCGCCAGCATTTATTCTTGGACCAATGATATAACCTATATGATAAGGCGTTGGTGAAGTTTCAATTTTACAAAAGTCTAACAAAGTTTTTAAACCTAAGTTTTTTTTATTTTTTAAGATTTTTAAACCTTGTTTTACAAAAGCTCTGTTTAAACCTATCAAAGGAACGACATCGCAGATTGTACCTAATGAAACCAAATCTAAATAATTTAAAAGATTTGGTTCTTTAATATTATTTTGAGAATACCAACTAGTCTCTCTTAGTTTCTTATTTAGAGCCACTAAAAAAAGAAAACATACACCAGCAGCACAAAGATAGTTTAATTCCGAATTATCATCGAGTCTATTAGGGTTAATTATAGAATAAGCTTTTGGTAGTTTTATATCTGACTGATGATGATCTAAAACAACAACATCAGCATTTAATTGTTTTGCATACTCAATTGGTTTAAAAGATAAAGTTCCACAGTCAACAGTAAAAATTAATTTAGAACCAAGATTATACAATTTTTTAAAGCCTTCTACATTTGGCCCATAACCCTCAGACTTTCTATCAGGAATATGAACTTCATATTTATGATTAATTTCTTGAAAAAAATTTCCTAATAAAGCTGTGGAAGTAGCTCCATCGACGTCATAATCTCCAAAAATACCAATTTTTTCATTATTTATTATTGCGTTGGTCGTTCTCTCAATTGATTTGTTCATATCTTTTAATGAAGATGGATTTGGTAAAATATTCTTTATAGTAGGATTTAAGTAGTTTTGTAACTCTTCTTTTTTAATTTTTCTTATTGCTAGTAATTTAGAAACTATCTCATCTAAAAAAAAATTATCTTTGTAAAAATTTATGTCTTGATTATTATAATTTTTATATACCCATTTTTTTCCTGTTACTGATTGGAAATTCATTTTTTATGCACGTTGGTAACTTTCTTATTTGTTTTAGAGTCTTTGTGTAAAACAAAAGTATTTGCAGTAAAGCTGTCTTTCTCATTTATAATTCCTTGAACCAAGTCTCCATCAGTAATCCCGGTAGCACAAAAAATAACATCACCTTTAACCATTTCATCAATGTTATATTTTTTATTGATATCTTTTACACCTAACTTTGTAGCTCTTTTTTTTTGTTCGTTATCAAGTACTAATCTAGTTTGAATCTGTCCACCTAAACAAGTGAGAGCCGCTGCAGCAAGAACTCCCTCCGGTCCTCCGCCTATTCCTATGTAAATGTCATTTTTTGAATTTGTATCAATAACAGAAATGGCTCCACTAACATCACCATCTGAAATAAAGTTAATTTTGACATTCATCTTATTTAAGCTCTCAACTATTTTTTTATGTCTTGGTCTATCTAAAATACACGCATTTAATTTTTCAGGTGAAGTATTTTTTGCTTCTGCCAGAATCTTTATATTCATTTCTACGCTATTATCTAAATCTAAAAGATTTGGAGGAAGATCTGCTCCAATTGCAATTTTTTCCATATAGCTGTCTGGTGCGGATAAAAGATTTCCTTTTTTAGTTGCAGCTAAAACGGAGAAAGAATTTGGTAAATTTTTTGCAACAAAATTAGTTCCTTCTAAAGGATCAAGGGCAATATCAATTTCTTCGCCTTTATTTGTGCCAACATTTTCTCCAATATAAAGCATTGGCGCTTCATCCATTTCTCCTTCGCCAATAACTACAGTGCCCCTCATCTCAATTTTATTTAATTCTTTTCTCATCAAATCAACTGCACCTTTATCAGCTGCAATTTTATCACCTTTGCCTATAAATAGAGATGCACCGAAAGCAGCTTTTTCTGTAGCTGTAATAAATTTTCGCAGTAGATTAGCATTTAAGCTCATTAAATATCTTCTATTCTAATCAATTTTGGTTTTTTTAAAATAAAATTTTTTTTGCTAAGCTGAATAACAATTTTATTAAGATCCACATCTTTAGACTCATGCGTTATTATTGAGATGGAGGAATACTTTTTGGAATTATATGGGTTTTGGATTAACCTTTTGATTGAAACTTTGTTTTTTGCCATAATTTTAGTAATATTTGATAACACACCGTGTTTATCAACAACTTCTAATCTTAGATAAGCTGAAAACTTCTTGTTATAAATTTTTTCAAAATGTAATTTTTTTCTTTTTTTATACGGAATTACAAAAGGAAATTTTATATTGCCTCTCATTATAGAAGAAAGATCAGAGATTAAAGCAGAAGTAGTAGCTTTAGGACCAGCTCCCTCACCTTGTATAACGGTTTTTCCAGCAGGTTTACCTTCAATAATTACTGCATTTAACACTCCGTCTATTTTTGCGATATAGGAGTCTTTTTTGATTAAGCATGGATGTACTCTTTGGATAATCTTATTGCTAATATTCTCTGAAATACCAATTAATTTTATTTTATATCCAAGTAGATTTGCATTTGAAATATCAATATCGTCAATTAGGTTTATACCTTCAACGCTTATAGATTTATTATTAATATAAGAGTTAAAACTTAAAGCAGTTAAGATTTTTAATTTTGAAGCAACATCTTGACCGTTTAAATCTGAAATAGGATTTGCTTCTGCATATCCAAGTTTTTTTGCATTGTTAAGTGCCTCTTTGTAGCTAATATTTTTTTTATCCATGGAACTTAAAATAAAATTTGATGTACCATTAAAAATTCCATAAATTTTTTGAATTGAATTAGCAATGAGACCTTCTTTTAAGGATCTTACTATCGGCACGCCTCCACATACAGCAGCTTCAAATTCTAGATTTACTTTATTTATTTCAGATATTTTAGATAACTGGTCACCATATTTAGCTATTAGCGCTTTATTAGCTGTAACTACATGTTTTTTATTTTTTAACGAGGCAAATACTAGTTTTTTAGCTGCGCCCTCTGATCCGCCAATTAGCTCGACAACCACATCTACTTTGGGGTTTTTTGCTGCTTCCATATAATTTTTTAACCATTTATTTTTTGGAATTTTTATACTGCGTTTTTTTGATTTATTTTTTGCAGAAACAAAAAGTATATTTGGAGAAACGTTTGTTTTGTTAGTTAAAATTTTTCTTTTTGAAATAAGATATTTATAAAGATAAGATCCAATGTTACCTAAACCTACAATAGCTATATTAATATTTTTTTTCATAATTAATTAGATGTTAAATCGGGATAATCTTTGAGCTTACCTATTCTCATTAAATAATCAGAAATTTCATCAATTTCACACTTATTTAACGTAGAGCAAATTTCTTCATATTGCACTATTTGTTTATTACTTTTTTTAGTTGAACTTGTGTTAATTTTATTTTTATTTATTACTTTTTTATTCAACTTTTTATCTTTTTTATTTAATTTAGCTAATTTAGCTTGTTTTTTTTCTTTTAATTTCTCCATTTTTTTCTTTTCTTTTAGTTTAATTTTTTTTTGTTTTTCAATTAATTTGGCTATCCTTTTTTCCTCTTTTAATTTTTTTTTAATATCATCTTTGTCAGATTTTGTTAGTTTTTTCGTATCAGATATTACTTTTTTATTTTTAATTAATGAATTTTCAGATTCCCCAGTATTCATTTTTACTAAATCATATGTTTTTATTTCTTTATTCTTAGTAATTTTTATTTCTATTATGAGATTTTCTTCAAAATATCTTTTAGCTTCCTTTTTGTTAATACATTCTCTATCTCCGCATATAAATACTTGTTTATTTTGCATACATGAAATTAAAAATACAAACGGTATAAATAAAAACAATTTCATGACAAGCTTATTTTTTCGTTAAACTTAAATAATAAATTCATATTTTGTACAGCTTGGCCAGATGCACCTTTCATTAAATTATCAATTGCGGAGAGAATAACTATTCTTTTTTTATCCCTACCTTGACAAACTGCTATCTCACAAAAATTTGTGTTTAAAACATTATCTGTACCAATAGGAACATTGATCTTTGAAAATCTAATAAATTTATTTTTTTTATGAAATTTTCTTAATTCTTCATAAATCTTTTTAACTTTTATATTTTTGTTTAACTCTAGATGTATTGTTGAGAGAAGACCTCTGAAAGTTGGTAAAATATGGGGATTGAAAGTATAGTTGATTTTTACCTTACACACTTTTTTAAATTCTTGATCTAGTTCCGACATATGTCTATGCATGTTCAAAGAGTATGCTTTTATTGACTTAAAAAAGTTTTTATATTTAAATTTTTTTCTAAAATTTTTACCAGCACCTGAATAGCCTGATTTGGAGTCTATAATAATATTATTTTTTTTAATGAGATTCTTTACTAAAAGTGGAATAAGCGGTAATTGAATAGAAGTCGGATAACATCCTGGATTTGCTATAATTCTGAAATTTTTGATTTTTTTCTTTTTAAACTCAGAAATAGAGTACAAGGAGTTTTTTATTAAATCTTTAGCTGAATGGTTAATTCCATACCATTGTTTATAAATCTTTGGATCTTGTAATCTAAAGTCAGCTGACAAATCAATAAATTTTAAATTTTTAAACTTTATAAGCTTTTTAACAAGCTTTTGGGCTTCTCCATTTGGAAGAGATAAAAATAAAATATCTACACTTTTCCATTGTACTTTTGATAATTTTGAAATTTTAGGTAATTTTTTTTTTATTCTTTTATCAAAAAACTGAATTTGTTTACCAATGTTTTTTGTTGCACATAAATATTTTATATTAACTTTGGGATGTTTAGACAGAATCAATACTAAATCTAAACCAACGAAACCTGTGGCTCCGGCAATAGCAATATTTAGTTTTTTGAAGGCCATAATTTATTTATATCACTTAAGTAAAAAAGAATAAATTTAAATGATTTATCTTTTTGAGAATTGGAAGCTTCTTCTTGCTTTTCTATGACCGTATTTTTTTCGTTCTACTACTCTAGAGTCTCTGGTTGTAAGTTTTTCCTTTTTCAACTCTTTTTTTAAATTAGGATCATGACTGACCAAAGCTCGCGAAAGACCATGAATAATTGCTCCTGCCTGTCCTGACAAACCTCCACCTCTAACTGAGCATTTTACATCGTAGCTAGATAATGATTTAGAAATTTCTAATGGACGTGTTACAATAATTTGATGAACAGGCCTTTTAAAATATTCATTCATTTTAATGCCATTTACATAAATATTTCCTGAACCTTTTTTAACCCAAACTTTTGCTATAGATTTTTTCCTTCTTCCTGTTGCATATTTTCCATCAGAAAAATTAAGTTTAATTTTCTTTTTTTTTAGTTGACTATTTGAATCTGATGATAAATTTTCCATTAAATTTTTCTAATATTTTTTTTATTTAAAGTTGCAAAATTAATTACTGTGGGATTTTGCACTCCGTGAGGGTGTTGTTCACCATTATAAATCTTTAACTTTGCTAGTTGTTTTTTTGCTAATGGACCCCCGGGTAACATTCTTTTGACCGCTAATTTCAATATTTCTTGTGTTTTATTTCTCTCTTTTAAAATCTTTGGAGTGTTTTGTTTAATTCCACCTGGATGCCCAGTATGTCTGTAATAAACTTTATTATTAAATTTTTTTCCAGTAAACTTCATTTTTTCAATATTTGTCACTATTATAAAATCTCCATTATCTAAATGTTTGTTATAAGTTGATTTGTTTTTACCTCTTAAAACAGTAGATATATAAGCTGCTAGCCTACCAACTACAATATTTTCGGCATTTATTAAATACCAATTATTTTTTATATCTTTTTTTTTAATAAACGGTGTCATTTGAATATGGCGATAAATACTCAGAAAAGTAATTAAAGTCAATTAATTAATGGATTTAAAATAAAAATTAATTGAGAAAATTATTAAAAAAATACTAGATATTTGGTGTAATGAAGCAATAGCTATATGAAGGTTTGAAATTAAAGCTAAAATGCCAAGGAAAATTTGAATAAATATAAAAGTTAATAAATAAAAATAAGGTTTAAATAAAAAAACTTTATTTAACTTTTTTATATAATAGCCGATATAAAGTACAACAAAAAAAATTAAATATGCAACATTTCTATGAATAAATTGAACTACACTTCTGTCATCAAAATTTAAAAATTCATTGTAATTATAAAAGTTAACATCGCTAGGAAAATATGACTCATTCATTAATGGCCAGGTCTGATAAATTTTTCCAGCATCAAGACCAGAAACAAAAGCACCTAGAATTATTTGTAAAAAAGTTAAAAAAATTAAAAATTTAATTGAAATTGTTTCAGCAGAATTTAAAAAAAAATTTTTTTGTGATTTATTTATAATATTTAAGTAGCTCCATAGTAGGCATGTCAAAATTACAAAAGCGATAAAAAGATGAACAGAAAGCCTGTAATGACTTACATCTACTCTATCTACTAACCCACTTGATACCATGTACCATCCTATAAAACCTTGAAAACAAACTAATAAAAAAATTATATAGATATTTAGTAATTTTTTAATTTCAGTTTTAAAAGAAAAATATATAAGTGGAATCAGAATTGCTAATCCAATTAATCTTCCTAGAAATCTGTGAGCCCATTCCCACCAAAATATCACCTTAAATTCAGCCATGCTCATTGAGAAATTTTGTAATTTATATTCTGGAATTTCTTTATATAGGTTGAAATAATACATCCAATCAGCTTCAGTTAATGGAGGTAATATTCCAGAAAATAATTGCCATTGCGTAATAGATAAACCTGAGTCTGTTAATCTAGTTAAACCACCGACAATAATCATAAAAGCTAACAAAAAAATTAATGTTAAATGCCAATAAACATACAATTGATTATGTTTTTCATTAGAAAATGTATTCATTAAGTAAGTATATTAATTAAAACAAAAATGAATATAATAATATTGTCGCTATGATAAATAAAAACATTAAAAGTATAAGAAAAAAATTAGATAAATTAGATGATAAATTGCTATATATTTTCAAAAAAAGGACTCATCTTGTTGAAAAAATATTAAAATCTAAGAGGTACAAAAATCAAATAATTGACAAGAAAAGAATCAAAATAATTTTAAACAGAATTAAGTTGAAATCTAAAAAACAAAAAATTGATCCGAAAATTACTAATAAAATTTGGAAATCAATAATAGGTGCTTACATAGATTACGAATTTAGAAATTTTAAGAAAAAATAAATTATTTACTATGCGGTGGTAATTTTTTTTCTATAAAAAACTCATGTTTTCTTGTTTCAGGATTGTATTTTTTTAATTTCAATTTATTTTTAACTTTCTCACCTTTAGTTGGTTTTTTTACGTAATAAAAAAACGAACTATCCTGCTTACTTTCTGGAACTAATCTTACTTTTTGATGTGTTTTTTTTGCCATTTAATTTTTTAACTTTCTTATTTTTTCTAGTAAAACACGCGATCTTTTTTTAATTTCTTTTTTAAAATACTCTGCTTTTATACTTGATGTCTTATAATCGTCAAGATTATTAATTTTATTATTTAATATCTTTTTTGCACCTTTGATCGTTAAACCCTGGTCTTTTAAAAGAAATTTTATTAACTCAATCCTTTGTACATTTTTTTTTGAATAATATCTTCTCTTTCCACTTAATATTGTTGGTCTTACTAGAGAAAATTGTTTTTCCCAAAATCTAATAGTGTGAATTGATGGCTTTCCATCCTTTTTGTTAATTAAACCAAGTTTTTTCGCAAGTTCACTTATGCTAATTAAGCTATTCTTAGCCATTATTAACTTTTTCTTTTAAAAAATTTGATGCTTTAAACGATACTATTTTTCTAGAACTAATCTCATATTCCTTTTTTGTTTTAGGGTTTCTGCCTATTCTTTTTTCCTTTTTAAGAACTTTAAACGAACCAAAATTATCTATTTTTAAATTCCCGTCTTTAATAAGTCCTTCTATAATTATTTCTATTGTATCATCTAAAAAATTATCTACGTAAAGTTTTGGATACCCTAGTTTATTAAAAACCTCATTACTTATATCTTTTTTTTTAGTGTTATCTCTTTTATCTTTTTGCATTTACGTGTTCCAAGTTTGTTTTAATTTTACTCATTAGATCTCCTTTAATAATTCTATAACAAAGATCAATTGAATGATAAAAACCAATGGCATCGGTAGATCCATGGCTTTTGACAACTGGGCCTCTTAGTCCAAGAAAAATTGCACCATTGTATTTTCTGGGATCAAGTTTTTTTTTAAATTTTTTTAATGAAAAATAAGAAAACAAAATTGAAATTTTTGATAAAAAATTCTCCATTAAAGACTCTTTAAGAGCATCTGTTAAAAATTTAGCTGTTCCTTCTGCAGTTTTTAGTGCTACGTTACCTGTAAAACCATCGGTTACTATTATATTACTCTCTCCGTCGTAAATTTGGTTCCCTTCGATATAACCTTTGAACTCAAAATCACCAAATTTGCTTACCTCTCTTAATTTTGTATATGCTTTTTTAATTGCCTCAGTCCCTTTTATTTCCTCTGAACCAATATTTAAAAGTGACACCTTTGGTTTGTCATTTATATATAATGATTTATAAAGAGCAGAACCCATTTCTGAAAAATCCACTAAATTATTTTCATCACACTCAATGTTTGCGCCGAGATCCAAAACTACACTCACACCTTTTTTACTTGGCCAAATACCAGCGAGAGCCGGTTTATTGACTTTATCAATAGTTTTTAAAAGCATTCTAGAAATAACAAATAAAACTCCTGTATTTCCAGCCGATAAAGAAATGTTAGCTTTACTTTCAATTTGAGAGTTTATTGAATGCCACATACTGCTATTTTTTGAATTCTTAATTGCGGTCAGTGGAGTTTCGTCGTCAGATACAACTGTATCGGTATTAATAACTTCAATTTTTTCAAGTTTAATATTATTATTTTCTAACTCTTTGTTTATTTTAGTTTTATCACCGTAAACTTTTATTAAAAAATCATTTTTTTTTTTATTTTCTTTAAGAAATAAGCCTAAACCTTTAATATTTTTTTGGGGTGCATTTTCACCACCCATTGCGTCTATAGCAATTACAACTTTTTCATTCATTTCAATTGTTTTAAACGTCTAAAATCTTTTTACCGTTATAATAACCTGTTTTCAAATCTATGTGATGTGAAAGTCGATACTCTCCACTTTTTTTATCCTCTACTATATTTGTAGATGAGATCTTATGATGAGATCTTCTTTGATTTCGTCTTGATTTCGATGTTTTACGTTTTGGTACAGCCATAATTCATTTAATGTTTAAAATTTATCTCACCTTTTAACATATTATCATCTTTTAATTCAAAGCAAAAGTTGTAAAAATTT
>MDSZ01072416.1_pt1 | contig 11509 bp, 12 predicted proteins | sample 811201 | NCBI WGS metagenome assembly MDSZ01 (sample SAMN05326647, study PRJNA326480) | marine metagenome | isolation source: seawater | place: Indian Ocean: North | collected 2010 | reverse complement strand
TTCTTTTATTGCTTTTTCCATATCCTGGTATTCACCAGCTCCACCCGATGCAATAACTGGTATACTTATTTTGGAAGAAACTGCACTTATCAATTCTATATCATAGCCTTCCATAGTACCGTCTTTATCTATCGAAGTAATGAGAACTTCACCCGCCCCCCTCTCCTCCAACTCTTTTACATAATGCTCTAAATTTTTGGTTGTAACTTTTGTTCCGGAGTGACTGAAACATCTATATTCATTATCAATAAGCTTTACATCGATGCTCGCTATTATACATTGGGAACCAAATTTTTTTGCTGCCTCGTCAATAACAGTAGAATTTACGTAGTTAATCGTATTCAAGCAAACTTTATCGGCTCCAACTGACAAGAGCTTTTGTATTTGATTAAGATTTTTAATGCCGCCACCGAAAGCAAAAGGAACAAAGCAGAAATTTGTAAACTCATTAAGGCTATCATAATCAGGTTCGTATAAATTTTTATTGGCTACTATGTCTAATAGCAATAACTCATCTACATCTCTTGAATTATAAATTTTTATTGCTGGTAAAACTGTCCCAACTCTCCTCCAACTATTAAATTGTTTTCCTTTGACAAGTCCAAGATCACTCCACAACATGGTTGGTATTACCCTGACTTTAAGCAATCTATAACTCCAAGAAGTTTTGTAAAATTCTAATACCAGCTTTTGAACTTTTTTCAGGATGAAACTGCGTACCAAAAATATTTTCATACTCTACCGATGCTACAAACTCCTGATCATAGTTTACAACACTAGAAATGCATTTGTTATTACTTGGGACAAAGCAATAGCTATGGACAAAATAGAAATCAATTCCATTTGGAATACCTTTAAAAAGATTTTCCACTTTTCTAATCTGCGTATCATTCCACCCTACATGAGGGATAGGGTTTTCACACCCAATATCTCTTAAATGTTTAACCGTCCCCTCCAAAAAATTTAGTCCCTCAGATTGTTTTCCTTCTTCACCCTTAGAAGCGAACATCTGCATACCCAAACAGATACCTAAAATATATTTTTTCTTAATTAATACATGCTCTTTTAATTCATCAAACCATCCCTTTGATTTCATTTCAAAAGAAGCTTGACTGAAGTTTCCTACTCCCGGAAGTACTATCTTATCCACACCATTGAGGGATTTCGGATTTGAAATTATTTTGGTACTAAAACCAAGCTTATCAATAGCTTGGTAAATAGAACCCAAATTAGATGTTCCATAATCAATTATATAAGTATTCATAGATTATCATAATTAGTCTTAATAAGATTTTTATTTCTGTCTTTCATTAGCTTTCCTTGATTATCTTTCATAAAAATCTTTTTATTTGTAAATTCGTCACAAATTTCTTCAAAATCCTCAACAGTTAAATGTAAAGGCTCCAAAATTTCTGCAATTGGCTTACCGAGATATTCCCAAGGAAAATGACCATCCTTGTTTCTTATTATAGCAAGGCCTTCATTTCTAGATATGCGACCTCTCCTTATGTGCAAGCATGCTATATCGGTAGCCCTACCAAACCCAAATTTTAAAAATTTAAAATAGTCATGAATTCCCGTTTGGTGATTATCTAAATTTTCGTAATTCACCATGGAGCCTTCAACGGTTTTTTCATAGGTATGAAAGCCATTTGCTTGCGCTACCAAAAAGTTGGTTAGTCCATCCCAAGGCAAATAATATCCCAAGAACAACCCAGTTACCTTCACCCTTTTTAAGTCTTGGTCACTGGGGTAAGAATAAGGGATCATATCTTTTTTTTCTATTCCTTCTCTCCCAATCATGTCTGATACTCTTAACCCTAGCAAACCACCAAATTCCTCCAACCATCTTCTATTTAATATATTATCGTTTGCTGCCGAAGCTGGACCACCATACTCATTCTGTGAGTTTTCTCCCCAAATGACTAAGGGGACATTATACTGTACCGCCGCTCTTACAGGAATTGTGAACATTGCTACATGTTCTGGCCAGGAAATATCACCAATAGTTTTTAAACCAATACTATTAAGCTTTGCTCTTATAATTGGATTGGGAGATACTTCCACGTAGTCGACTCCTAGCCTCTTTATATTTTCAATATTCTTTCTGCCTATTTTTGACAGGCTACAAGTTGTAGAGGTCACACATAGCGGGTTCATTCCAAATTCTAAGACCTTTAAAACTTGAAATGTGCTATCCTTGCCACCGGACACTGGAACAATGCAGTCCCAGTTCTCTCCATTTATCCTCCTATATTTTGAAAAAATTTTTTCAAGTTCTTTCCTTCTAGATTCCCAATTAATTAATTTTCTTTCTTCATAGAATTTACAAGCACTACAAACGCCTTCCTCATCGAAAAATAAGTCAGGTTTTGTATGTGGCATAATGCATTTTCTACAATATTTCAGCATCTATTTGTTAACCCTTTTTAGTAAAAACCAAGTAATATCATCTTGAGAACAAATGGGGTCACCATGGTATGCAAATCCATAATCAACAAGTTGAAAATCCGAAAATTTCGTAAGAAATTCACTGCAAAAGTCTCTTTTGAAGAGCATTCCCTCTAAACCGCGGTATGTCAAGCTTACGGGTGTTCTATTATAGTATTCACAGATTAAAACATAATTTGAGGAAGCGTTATAAATGTTTTGGTAAACTTGGTCTAAATCTGATGGGGAAATATGTATGAGAACACCTTTGACTAAAACCAAGTCATGCTTCTTAGCTGGTATGAAATCAACAATTGATTTATGGAAAATATTTTTTTCTGGAACAATATCAATAAGTTTTTTAACTGCACTGGCGTTGATCTCAACAGCTTCCATCTCAATTTTTGGGAATAAGATATTGATGGCTTTTAGATTTAAACCAATATTAGCCCCAAATTCTATGCACGTTGAAATAGGGTTAATTTTAGAAAATATTTTCGCAAAAAAATGAACATTTGAGGCAAGTAACTCTTTACTATTATTTCTTTCAATATAGCTATCACCGAAATTTCCTTCCCAGAGTTCTTCTTGAACCGTTTTTTTTCTTATTTTATTTCTTATCCCCATTTTTTTCATTCTACTATTTATTAAGAACGAACTTTTTTTCTGCTTCAACCCAATCATCTTCATTATCAATATCTTGTACCCTTGAGTTAGGAATGATAATTGGAAACGTCCTACCGTCGATTAATGGATTTTTTTCAAGCCATGCGTTTTGCTTGCCGATCACAAATTGGCCAGCATCATGAAATGTTGGATCTAAATCTTGGCTCCTAACTTTAAAATTTCCTTTATCTATCATTCTTATGGTTTGGTCCTTATCATTTAATTTTAAAGCTCTTTGAATCGGATATCCATAGGCAGAAACAGACATTGCAAAGTCATATTTATCAATTGCCTCAATTCCTTTTCGCACATCATTCATATTTAATAAAGGTGATGTTGGATAAATAAGAGTTACTAAATCGAAATATATATTTTTTTCATTAAAAAAGTTTATTGCATGCTTAATTACCTCAAAAACACTCGAAAAGTCGTTGGAAATATTTGCAGGTCTTAGAAACGGTGTTTCTGCTCCACTTTTATTTACAATACCTGCTATTTCGTTACTATCAGTTGACACAACAATCCTTGAAAAATGCAGACTATTAATAGCTTTTTCTACTACCCAGGAAATTATCGGTTTTCCATGGAAATCCCTGATGTTCTTGTTAGGTATTCTTTTGGAATTACCACGAGCTGGAATGACTGCTAAGTGCTTCATGTCTTTAAAACTTCGTTAACTTAAATGTAAATTGATAGGGGTTGATACCCAATTGATCGAATTTTCTCAAATATTCCTTATCGTTTGCGGAGACATTTATATTAAAGCCGGAAGCCCTAGAAGATGGTAGTGCTGGTAGTGGATCAAAATTTCTTAATATGTAGTTCAAAACAGCCTCAAATAAATTCTGGAATTTCTCGGTAAGGAAAATCCCCAGATGATTATCATGGGTCACATAGAATGTTCCAACGTATTTATTTTTAATTTTTATCAAAAACCAAAATCTGTATGGATGCGTCTCAACAAACTTTTCGTGCTCTTCAAGTGTTAGTCTATCTGTTGCACTTATTTTACTTTGTGCAGATCTTTGAGTGAATAAATCGAAAAGAACTTTTTTGTGAAACACAGATTTGGTTACTTGCTCAATATTGAAAGCTTTTTCTATTTTATTTAGCATTATTGCTTTTGAACTTATTTACTATTTCCATAAATTATAAGCAAAACATGTACCAAAGAAAATAATATTAAACTTTATCACCTCTATTTTTCGTAAAATATCATATGCAAATTAGATCAGAACCAAAATTTTATAAAATAGTTATTCATTTATATTTAATGGCATGTAAGATGCAGATGTAATGATTTTAAAGGTCATTTAAATGAAAAATATATTGATTGTTAATCCAAGCCTCCGTCTTAACTCGCAGACAAAATTTTTGCCTGTAGGCATAGCTTCCGTTATGACCTTTTTCTCACAACAATCAATTGAATTCGATTTTCTTGATGTTGATATAAATGACCTTGATGACACCGATGTGGAAGAATTTCTAAGGGGTCACTCGTACGATATCATTCTTTCAGGCAGTATTGTCACTCATTATAAGTGGATGAAGTGGTTTGTTAATACAGCTAAAAGATACAATCCCAACTCCAAAATTATAATAGGGAATTCAGTAGCAGGCAGCATACCAGAGATATTTCTCAAAAATTGTTGTGCAGATATTGCAATTATTGGTGAGGGTGAAATTACTGCTGCTGAGGTTGTACGAAAAATAATTCACGGTCAAGATTGGTTTAATGAACTTGGAATTGCATACAAAACATCCAATGGGAATATTAAAATTAACGAAAAAAGAAAAAGTTTAAAAAAGTTAGATGAATTTCCTATGATTGATTGGCAATATTTTGAAACAGAAAAATATTTCAAAAAGTCCTACGCTGGGGCTCATGCCGTAAATGATGGAGAGGTTCGTGTTATGCCCGTAGTTACAGCACGGGGGTGTGCTTTTAAATGTACTTTTTGTCATTATGTTTTTTGGGATGACCCCTACAGATATCGAAGCCCCAAAAATATTGCCTCTGAAATCCATAGGAATATCTCGAGATTTGACGCAAATTATATTACGTTTTGGGATGACCTAAGCTTTGCATCTTTACCACAGGCAGAGAGGTTTGCTGATAAACTACTTGATAGCGGCTTACAATTTAACTGGAACGCTGCTGTAAGAGTTGATCTTTTTGGTAACCCCAAACACTCAAGAAGTAGGCGACTTGAAGTAGCACAAAAATTCAAACAAGCTGGTTGTATGGACCTTGGTTATTCTCTTGAATCAGCAAACGAAGAAATCCTTAAAATGATGAATAAAAGAATACACGCTGACTATTTCTTAGAACAGGCAAGAATTTTGGAAGAGGTTGGAATTCACTCGTCGATTAGTGTTGTATTTGGCTATCCCATCGAAACTCCTGAAACGATCAAAGAAGCGTTTCAAATGTGCTATGAAGCTAATATTTATCCAAGTATGGGCTATCTATTACCCTTACCATCTACTGGAATGTATGAATATGCAAAAAAGCACAAATATATTACAGATGATGATAAATATTTAGACTCTATAACTGAAAGGCAAGACCTGTGTGTAAATATGACTTCAATGTCTGATGAGAAAGTCAAGGGCCTTATTGCTGAAGGAGCAGATAATTTAAACTCAAAGTTGGGAATAGGATTGGCAAAGGAAAAGCTTATTAAAACTGGTGGGTATAATCAGCATTCAAAGGCTAACAAAGCAAGAAAACTTAAGCGAGATAAAAATAGCCTAATACTAAACTACAGTGAGGCTGAATTTGAATCTGATCTTGGTGTCAATTATAGTAGCTAAAAAATTCGTTTAATGCTTCTTTAACATTTTCTAAGTCACCAACTTCTAGTTTTGGATGAAGAGGTATACTAAGGCATCTTTCAAAATATTTCTCTGAGTTCTTGAACATACCCTTTGAAAAACCCTGTCTTTTAAAAAAATCTAAAGTATGTACAGGAATATAATGAACTTGGCATCCAATTTTCCTATTTCTAAAAAAGTTATATAAATCATTCCTACTGATTTTTTCATTTAAAACTTCGATGGTAAATAAATGATAACTGGAGCGACAATCAGGCAAGATTTTTTGGAATTTAAGGGGCATTTCTTCAAACATAATCTTATATTTATCTGCTAAAATATTTCTTTTCATAACGTAGGTATCTACTTTCTTTATTTGGCTTATGCCCAGTCCCGCAGAAAGCTCTGACATCCTAAAGTTGTAACCCAACATTTTTTGTTCGTAAAACCAGTTAGGAATTTTATTCGATAAATCTAATTTTTCCCTACTTATTCCATGCGATCTGAGACTACGCGCAGTTAGATAATCTTTTTTTTCGCTAAGCAGAACGGCGCCTCCTTCTCCAGTCGTTATTATTTTAACGGGATGGAAACTAAACACTGTTACATCACTAAATCTATTTTGGCCAATTACTTGATCCTTGAATATTGATCCTAAAGCGTGTGAAGCGTCTTCAATAACTTTAAATTTATATTTCTTTGCTAGAATAGATATTTTCTCCATATCTATGGGATTTCCAGCAAAATGAACAACTGTGACAACGTCAGGAATTTGTGAGTTTTTTTCGGCAATCTTGAGCTTTTTTTCTAATAGAAAGGGGCAAAGGTTTAATGTATCTGAGTCTATATCCACAAAGTCTATACTCGCCCCGAGTCTTACAGCGCAGGCGGCTGTGGCAACAAAAGTTAAAGGCGTAGTCCATACCAAGCTTCCCGGTCCTACGTTACAAACTTCATATGCAAGCGTAAGGGCCGACGTCCCGCTATTTACAGCTAAAGCAAATGAATTATTGCAAAATTCGCCAATTAGATTTTCGAATTCTTCAATTTTGGGACCTACAGTTAGATAATCAGAATTAAGTACCTCCAAAACAATAGCCTTATCATCGTTGTCCAACGATTGCGTAGAATAAAACTCTATAGGCCTTTTATTTTTTTTCAAATGTTCTTAACCAGTTGATTAACTCTTTATTTTTAAGCCAGACATTATTTTTGTCACTAGTATAGGTAAACCCTTCTTCTACTTTTTTTCCTCCTCGTGTTCTTTTCACACAAGCGTCCCATTCATTCAAAGGAGATAAAATCTTATAGTACTCCTTAAACTCATAGGTGTAGGTTGACTCATCTGAGCTGATTAGCTGCTCATGCAACTTTTCACCTGGACGCATACCTATTTCGTCTATATTACAACCAGGAGCTATAGCGTTTGCTATATCAATAATTTTGATTGAAGGTATTTTCTTTACGAAAATTTCTGACCCTACCATCTTGTGAAAAGCTAACTCAACGGTCCTCACCGCTTCATCTAGCGTTATAAAAAACCGCGTCATTCGTCTATCAGTTATGGGTAGCGAACCTAGACTTTTTAATTCAGTAAAAAGGGGGATTATAGACCCTCTTGAACCCAATACATTACCATAGCGAACAACAGAAAATATAGTGCCATGTTCTCCTGAATATGCATTAGATGCAGTAAACATTTTATCTGATGCAAGCTTTGTAGCACCATAGAGGTTGATTGGACTTGAGGCTTTATCGGTTGAAAGTGCTACAACTCTCTTTACTTTCTGGTCTATTGTCGCATCGATCACATTCATAGCACCTAGAACATTAGTTTTAACACACTCAAAGGGATTGTATTCAGCTACTGGGACTATTTTAGTTGCGGCGGCATGAACGACATAGTCTACATTCGCTAATGCTCTATGTAACCTGTCTTTGTCCCGCACATCACCAATAAAAAACCTTAAAACATCATTGTCTGGGTAAGCTTTAGCCATTTCCCATTGTTTTATTTCATCTCTTGAAAAAACTATTAATTTTTTTGGTTTATATTTTCGTAGAACATAATTTACGAAGTTTTGACCGAACGAACCCGTTCCTCCGGTTATAAGAATATTCCTATTGTCAAACATATTTTATTTTTTTCTAACCAAATCGTATAAGAGAAGTCTATGCAGTTTAGCTTAATATAGCAATAATTATGCCCATTTTCTTAACAATTATCCACCCCTGTCGTTATAAGATATTAGGTTAGATATGGAGAGTTAAATATGGCTATAAATCATGCGGTAGACACATATAAACAGAGCGAAGGCAGCTACGTAGAGGGAATTAACAGCGCCCATGGCAGAGTTAAGTTATTGTTCGATACATTACTGAACGCAATAGAAAAATTAATTGAAAAACATCCAAAAACCGATTTTATCAGTTTCGGCAAGGGTGTTAACTCGATCAATATTCTTATTGACTCATTAGATATGGAAGCGGGTGGAGAGCTAGCTGAAAATCTTTTAGGCCTTTACGATTACTGCAATAGAGAGCTAAAGAAATATTTAGAGTTAAAAGATATTAAAAAGCTCGAAGAGGTAAAAGATATAATATACTCTTTAGCTGAAAGTTGGGAAGCCATTGAGCCTAAAAAATAAGCCATTTTAAATGGAAATTATTTAGATAAAGAAAATTTTTTTTTAAAATTATTAAGATATTCTATGTTAGCATATAAGAGTATTTTGAATCTTTAAAGGAGCTTAATCTGAATAATTATTGTCCAGAATGGATATTAGAGATAGTAACTACCCATATTGCAATGGATTTTCTTACGGGTTCCAGTAGTTTACCATCAATTGCTAGAAAGTATTCACGAGGCCTAGAGGAACACTATGAGCCGGTGCATGTTGCGATTTTAGAGGGCGTTGCCGAAGAACAGCTAAGAATTTTGTCGGAAATAGAAGCTGCCGAAAATGCTGTAATTATCTTAAACGCTTATGTATTTAGAAGATTTAAGTTTCATAGGGATAATCGACCAAGACGGATTTCTGGCCTCTTTAGCTCCCAATTCAAAGGAGTGAGAGGCCCATTGCCAGATCAAAAAGAACTTTGTACTAGATTTAAGGCATTTATTTTTAGTATTAGATCTAACATATACAATTATGCGCCCAGTGGATGGAGAATAGTCGAAGAACCTGAAGTAGAATGGTTAGGTGAGCTAATCGCGGAACCATCATTAATATTTGACAGTTTATAAAGTTAAGTTAAACTCGGTATTTTTCGGAGGCAATTTGTTTAATTGATCAAAAAAATACTCATTATCGTTCTTCAAGTAGTACTTTTTGGTTCATTAATAGGATCAATTGTATCTCTGTTTACTCTAGCATTTGTCTATGGTGTAAAATACATTTCTGATTTTAGAAAAACTTTTGACAACTGCTTTCTTGCAGACCCCTTGCCTTGCTTTTCAGCTTCACCATTAGTTTTTTTACTTTCAGCGGCTACTATTATTATAGTAGTAAAAAAATATTCAAGTATATCGAGGTATCATGGACCGGCTGACGTTATTTTAAGTGCACATAGTCCCAAAGAAGAGCTAGATCCAAAAACTGGAGTATTGTCGACATTGGCAGCTTTTATATCAGCTAGCGGGGGAGCATCAGTTGGACAGTATGGACCTCTAGTTCATTTGGGCGGGACTATCGGTAATGTCATCAGTTCAAAAATTCAACAAGTTCTTACAAAAGACGTATTTATAGGATGTGGAGTTGCTGCTGCGATATCTGCAGGCTTTAACTCACCTATTGGGGGCATAATTTTTGCGCATGAAGCTATTCTTAGACATTATTCTTTTAAAGCTATTGCTCCGATTGCGATTGCCAGTGTTGCAAGTGCAACTCTGACAAATTATTTTTTCCCTTCTGGAATACTTTTTCAGAATACAGACTCGAATATTGAGTTACTTCCCTCGGTTACAATGTCTTTATTTCTGGGCCCAATTTGTGCCATTATTGCAGTTATTTTTATGAAAAGCTTATTGTTTTTACAAAAAAATAGCGCGCACGTTTCTAAAAATGAGTTTATAAGAATTTTAATAGCTACTTTGATTTGTGGAATTCTTGGTGGATTTATACCCGAAATTTTGGGACTAGGTGGTGAAACTATTGAGGGGATTTTGGATGGCTCATTTTCTTTTTCATTTCTTGCGATCATCCTAATCCTCAAACTGTTTGTTACTGTTATATGTCTTAGTCTAGGGTTCTTTGGTGGAGTTTTTTCACCAGCACTTGTGCTGGGGGCGTCAATCGGTGCTATTTTCTCGTATTTAGGTTTTTTTCTAGGCATAGAAACTTTGGGCGACTCCTTAGTTCTAGCTGGAATGGCTGCGTTATCTGCCTCTGTTATAGGGGCACCAATCGCATCTATAGTAATAATATTTGAATTGACTCAATCCTATGACCTAGCATTTGTTGCTATAATTTGTGTAGCTGGTTCTTGTTTAGTAAGCTCAACTATTTTTGGGCATTCATTTTTCGACAAGCAATTACTTAACAGAAATTTTAAAATATCCAGAGGTAGGACAGAAATATTATTATCAGAAAAATCTGTTGAGTCACTCGTTCATAAAAACGAATATCTGGCAGTATCAATTGATATAAATAAAAAGGAGTTAATGAGGTTATTCGAAAAAACTGGTTTTACAGAAGCCTATTTATTAAATGAAAAAGGAAAACTTATGGGTAAAACCAAAGTTAATTATGTTTTATCGAAAGTCTCAGAAAACATAATTCAGGAGAAAAAGCCCTTATATATTCAAAAATCATCAACAATTTCTGATGCTATTGTTAAGGTCAGTAACTTTGTTGGAGAAAGCATTCCTGTTACTGATGAACATGGAATACTAATAGGGGTACTAACAGAGTCAGATCTGTTTTTAGAGTATCTAAGGGTCCAGGACGAAATTTCCGAAATTGAGAAAGATTAGTTATGCAGAGATATCCACAGCCTGCTGAAGGTCGTTATCTACAGTTGTGAAAGCCTCAATTGCATTATTATTGATGTTTGCCTGTGAGTCTGTCTCGTCCACAAGATCGTTTGTTCTTATCTCGATGTCAGCCACTCTGTTCTCTAAAGCTCTTTCTGTAGTTACATCGATTGGGCTAAAATTTTCCAAAGGTGGTCTCAATTCTATCCCTGACGTTATCGGGTCTTCAGGACGCCTTATTGCAACACCTGACTCAATGGGTGACGCAAACGAGTTATTGGCATCCGTATCCATCACTCTAGGAGTTACGTCAACAACCTGATCTGATTGTTCAACTTCTGGTACGGAACTTGCATTTGAAACTGCAGCACTTGTAATAGATCTATTACTAGTGCTCTGTTGAGCAATAGGAGCCTGATTTGTTAATATAGAATCAACCATCTTGGAACTTTATCACAATTAACTACCAATATCAATGTCATAAAAAAATGAAGCATATTAGCGCCGCAACACAATACCAAAATACTGATCGGATGGAAGTAACACATTCAGACGACAACTCTATTCTTATAAAATGTTTTGACGAACTAATAAAGTCAGTAAAAAATTTCCAAAAACATA
>MDSZ01223342.1_pt1 | contig 11511 bp, 9 predicted proteins | sample 811201 | NCBI WGS metagenome assembly MDSZ01 (sample SAMN05326647, study PRJNA326480) | marine metagenome | isolation source: seawater | place: Indian Ocean: North | collected 2010 | reverse complement strand
GCAAAGAATGAAAGAAGGAACAAGTTTAGCATTTGCTCATGGATTAAATATTCATTTTGACCTTATAAACGCAAGAAAAGATCTCGATGTTTTTATGGTTGCTCCAAAAGGACCAGGTCATACTGTTAGAAGCGAATATCAGAAAGGTGGAGGAGTGCCATGTTTGATGGCAGTACATAAAGATAGTTCGGGAAAAGCTAAAGATTTAGCGCTATCATACGCTTCGGCTGTTGGAGGTGGTAAAGCAGGCATTATAGAAACAACTTTTAAAGATGAGTGTGAAACAGATTTATTTGGAGAGCAAACAGTTTTATGTGGAGGTTTAGTTGAGTTAATTAAAAATGGATTCGAAACTTTAACAGAAGCAGGTTATCCACCTGAAATGGCATATTTTGAAACGCTTCATGAAGTTAAATTAATTGTTGATTTAATTTATGAAGGAGGAATTGCTAACATGAATTATTCAATTTCAAATACTGCAGAGTACGGTGAATACGTTTCAGGCAAAAGAATTGTTGATAGTAAGACTAAAGAAAAGATGAGAGAAGTTCTTAAAGATATTCAATCTGGAAAATTCACTAAACAATGGATGGACGAGCATAAATCAGGTCAAAAAAACTTCTTAAAAATGAGGCAAGATCTGGCAAAACACCCGATCGAAAAGGTGGGAAAAGAGCTTCGTGCAATGATGCCATGGATTGGTAAAAATAAATTAGTCGATAAAGATAAAAATTAACCCAATCTGAGTCTAAAACATTGACTTGAACTACTTATATATTTGCAAATTCTAGCTTTGATTGTAATATAAGAACTTATAATTTTTACAATTATTGAGTAATGACAGATAAAAACAGGATCATAATTTTTGATACCACGATGCGTGATGGAGAGCAGTCTCCAGGAGCATCAATGAGTTTGGAGGAAAAATTACAAATCTCAAGAGTCTTTGATGAATTAGGAGTTGATGTAATTGAGGCTGGTTTTCCTATTGCATCTCCAGGTGATTTTGAATCTGTAACAGAAATCAGCAAAACTTTAAAAAATTCTATCCCTGCAGGATTAGCTAGAGCTACTAAAAAAGATATTGATGCTTGTCATCAAGCATTAAAACATGCAAAAAATTTTAGAATTCACACTTTTATTTCAACTAGCCCTCTCCACATGAAACATAAATTAAATAAGTCTCCTGAAGAAGTTTTAGAGTCTATTAAAGAAAGTGTGACGTACGCTAGAAAATTTACTGATGATGTAGAGTGGTCTTGTGAGGATGGAACAAGAACTGACATGAATTATATGTGCAAGACAGTTGAACTTGCAATTAAATGTGGTGCGAAGACAATTAATATTCCAGATACTGTTGGATACACTGTGCCTTCTGAATTTAAAAAAATCATTGAAACATTAATAAATAAAGTTCCTAATATTGATAAAGCCATTCTTTCCACACATTGTCACAATGATTTAGGATTAGCGGTTGCAAACTCATTAGCTGGAGTTATGGCTGGAGCTAGACAAATTGAATGTACAATAAATGGAATTGGAGAAAGAGCAGGTAATGCGGCATTAGAAGAAGTTGTTATGGCAATGAGAACAAGACATGATTTGATGCCATTTACAACAAATATAAATACAAAACTTTTAAGTAAAGCATCGAAAGTTGTCTCTAATGCAACAGGTTTTCCAGTTCAGTTTAATAAGGCTATTGTTGGAAAAAATGCTTTTGCACATGAGTCTGGTATTCATCAAGACGGAATGTTAAAAAATAGAAATACTTACGAAATTATGACTCCAGAAAGTGTTGGAGTTAAAAAAACTTCTTTAGTGATGGGCAAACACTCTGGACGACATGCTTTTAGAGATAAACTATCAGATATGGGTTACGTAGATGTAACTGATGATATTATCAATATAGCTTTTGGTAAATTTAAAATATTAGCTGACAAAAAAAAACATATTTATGATGAAGATATCGCAGCCCTAGTGGACGATAGTTTAGTAACTGAAGATAATGTTATTAAATTAAAATCATTAAAAGTTTATGCTGGAACAGGGGAACCTCAAAAAGCAGAAATGACGCTAGAGGTTTTTGGAGAGATTAAAAGCGCATCAGAAACAGGTGATGGTCCAGTTGATGCAATATTTAAATGTATTAAAAAGCTATACGCGCATGAAGTAAAACTTTTGCTTTATAATGTTCACGCTGTCACTGAAGGTACAGATGCTCAAGCAACAGTGAGCGTAAGAATAGAAGAAAAAGGAAAAACTACAGTAGGCCAAGCTGCAGATACAGATACTTTAGTGGCATCAGCAAATGCATATTTAAGTGCTTTAAATAAATTAATTATCAAAAGACAAAAAACTGCACCAGATGAAAAAGATCTAGGTGTTCAAATTTAGAAAGGAAAATATGTTTAAAGGATTAACAGGATTAACCTCATTATGGTCACAAGATATGGCGATTGATTTAGGAACAGCTAACACCTTGGTGGTTTTAAAAGATCAAGGAGTTGTACTTAACGAGCCTTCAGTTGTAGCAGTAATTGAAGATGCGGGAAAGAAATCAGTTCTAGCAGTAGGAGATGAGGCTAAAACAATGTTAGGTAGAACACCTGGAAATATTTCAGCTATTAGACCTTTGAAAGATGGTGTAATTGCAGATTTCGTAGTTACAGAGGAAATGATTAAACATTTTATCAAAAAAGTTCATAAGAAGAATGCTTTTGCCAATCCTAGAATCTTGATTTGTGTTCCAACGGGGTCAACTCCAGTCGAGAGGAAAGCTATTCAAGACTCAGCATTAGCGGCTGGGGCGAGAAAAGTTCAATTAATTGAAGAACCAATAGCAGCTGCGATAGGCGCAGGTTTGCCAATATCTGAAGCAACTGGATCAATGGTAGTTGACATCGGTGGGGGTACAACAGAAATAGCTGTCATGTCATTGGGTGGAGTAGTTTACTCCAAATCATTAAGAGTTGCTGGAGATGCACTCGATCAATCTATAATAGCTTATATGAGAAAGAAAATGAATTTGATGATAGGTGACTCTACAGCTGAAAAAATTAAAAAAGAAATTGGAACAGCTATACCATCAACAAACAATACATTTTTAATGAAAGGAAGAGATATAAGATCGGGAACTCCTAAAGAAATTGAGCTAACCGAGAAAGATGCTTGCGAAGCACTTATGCCTATTTTAAATCAAATTTTAGGTGGAATTAAAGAGGCCTTAGAAAACACCCCTCCAGAACTTTCTGCTGACTTAATAGATATGGGACTAGTTTTAACAGGTGGCGGTGCTTTATTAAAAAATATTGATAAATTAATTTCTCAAGATACTGGTTTACCCGTAACTATAGCAGATGATCCGCTATCATGCGTAGCTATTGGCACTGGAAGAGCATTAGAAAACGAAGAATTGTTTTCTACTATGTTATCTGAGTACTAATTTATTTTTAAATGAATAAATGTCAGTTAGTAGAGATGATTTTAGCATAGCTTTTCGTTCAGCTCTTCTTCAAAGAGGAGGAGCTCAAAAATTCTCTGTACTTTCTCTAATTTTCTTAGCATTCATAATATTTTTTTTAGATGTTTACGGGGCAAAATTTACAAAACCTGTGAGATCTATATTGAATGATGTAGTGTATCGAGTAACTTTTTTAGCATCTACACCAACAAGATTTTTTCCACAAGTATCAGCAGACCTTTTAAATTATTTAGATGTTAAAGAAGAAAATGAAAAATTAAGGGCCGTTATTGAAAAATATAAATTACTAGAGCTAAATGTAGAATTTTTAAAAAATCAAAATAATAGTCTTAAAAAAATATTAGAGACTGAAAATGTATATCAAAGTACTAGCAATATTGTGCTTGCAAAAGTATTGGTTGATAAGAATAGCCCATTTCTTAAATCAATAATAATCAACAAAGGTACAAGTTCTGGAATACTAAAAGGTATGCCAGTAACTCAAAACAATTATTTGGTTGGAAGAATTGTAGAAACAAATTATTTATCATCTAGAGTTTTATTATTAAATGATTTAAATAGCCGAATTCCTGTAACTTTAGATGAGGGTTCAACCCAAGCTATTTTATCTGGGAGTGGAACAAAAAATCCAAATTTAGAATATCTTCCAGATGATTATAAAATAATTGAGCAAATCAATGTTTATGCATCTGGTAAAGATGGAATTTTTTTACCAGGAACGCCAATTGGTAAAACAAATAATCTAGGTGAAGTAGAACTATTTGTTGATCCTAACCAATTATCTTTTGTGACAGTTGATCTTATAAGACAAAATAAGGAAATTTTTTAATGGCAAAAAGAAGTTTTTTAAATAAAATTTTTCATGCAGGGCCAATAATTCTTTTATATTACCTATGTATTAGTGAAGTTGACACTAATCTTGAAAAAATTTTTGATATTTTTTCTTTAAATTTTCAAATCATATTAATTTATTTTTGGGTTCTCAAAAAACCTGATATTATGGCAAATGGACATATATTTTTGGCTGGATTAATTAATGATGTTGTTATGAGTTTTCCATTAGGGATAAGTTCTTTGTCTTATTTAATAATTATATTTGTAGGAACCTATGTAAGAAATAAAAGTGTGAATACCACAATTGCATCTGACTGGTTCACATTTTTCATGGCAATGATATTTTCAAATTTATTATTTTTTTCATTATTAAATAACTTTTCAGATTTATCATTCACTTACTCAAAAATTGGATATAATATGTTTTTTACTCTATTTATGTTTCCAATTTTTTGGTTGCTGTTTAATATTTATCACATGACTTTTATAGGCTCTAGAGATGCTTAATATTGGATCAGGAAATACTGTAATAAAATCCAAATTAATTAGTAGAAGAATGTTCCTACTTACGGCAGCAAAAGCTACAGTTATGGTTGGTATTATTGGAAGATTAATTTCTCTCCAAATAAATGAACAATCAAAATATAAAACACTTTCTGATAAAAATAGATTTAGAGAATGGAAGTTAGCCCCTGAAAGAGGTGTAATAAAAGATTTTTTCGATCAAGAAATTGCATCAAATGAGCAAGTGTATCAAGTTCATTTAATACCAGAAAATTCAAAAGATATTGAGAGATTATTTGTAAGATTAAAAACAATTTTAAGTATTTCTGAAAAAAAACTATTTTACCTTAAAAGAGTAATAAAAAAACAAAAGCCTTGGGAACCTATAATAGTTTCTGATAACATTAGTTGGTCTGAATTTTCTAAACTAAACTTATTTCTACATGAGTTAGAAGGTGTGAAACCTGTAGTATCAGTCGCAAGAACATATCCTGATAATTCTTCTGCACATATTTTAGGCTATGTATCACAAGTTAGCGCTAAAGATTTACAAACTAAGGAATATTTAAAAGATCTACATGTTCCTGGGATGAGTATTGGTAAAACTGGTCTTGAAAGAAAACTAGATGAGGAGATTATTGGCAAAATAGGTTTTCAAAGATACGAAGTAAACGCATTTGGTAAAAGAATAAAACAAATTCAAATTAATGAAGGCCAGGCTGGGAAAAGTTTTAAAACTACCTTAGATTTTGAAGTTCAAAAATTTACAAATGGTCTTCTAAAAGATAAAGCAGCCGCAGTATGTGTGATGGATATATACAATGGAGATATCGTATCTCTTGTATCATCGCCAACTTTTGAGCCTAATGAGTTTGTACATGGGTTGGATAAAAAATACTGGAATAGTTTAATTAAAAACGAGATGAGACCTTTAACTAATAAAACAATTTCTGGTTTATACCCACCTGGCTCAACAATTAAAACATTAGTTGCACTAAGCGCCCTAGAAAACGGGATTATAAAACCTTTAGATACTTTTAGATGTAAAGGCAAGATTGAACTTTATGGTGAAAAATTTCATTGTTGGGAAAAAGATGGACATGGAATAGTAAACCTAAGAAAAGGTATTCAGAGATCTTGCGACGTATACTTTTATGAAGTTGCTAGAAAATTAGGAGTGGATCGATTATCAGAAACTGCGAAAAAATTTGGATTGGGTAAAAAAGTTTTAAAAGGGTTCGTAGAAGAAAGGGCTGGTGTTGTACCAAACACAAAGTGGAAGAAAAAATTTATTGGACAAAATTGGTATTTAGGTGAAACGTTACACTCCGGAATCGGTCAAGGTTATTTTCAAAGCACACCAATTCAACTATGTTTGATGACCGCACAAATTGCAAACGGAGGTTTTAAAATTACGCCGAGAATTATCTTTAATGAAGAAAACAACAAACTTAAAGAATATATTAAATATAAGAATGAAAATCCTAATCAGCCACTACCAATTGACTTGCTTGTAGCTAATTTTGAGTTAAAACCACTATTCAAAAATCAAGAACATATAAATTTAGTAAAAGATGCAATGTTTGCATCATCTAATGAACCAGGTGGAACCTCATACAGACATAGATGGGAAAATAAAAAATTTACTTTCGCAGGTAAAACAGGTTCATCTCAAGTAAAAAGATTTACTCAGGAACAACGTGAAGCAGAAGTAAAACAGGAGAGTTTACCTTATAAAGACAGAGATCATGCACTATTTGTAGCTTTCGCACCTTATAAGGACCCTAAGTATGCAATTAGTGTTTTAGTTGAACATGGAGGATCTGGAGGAAAAGCTGCTGCGCCAATTGCAAAAAAAGTAATAAAAAAAGTTCTCGAACGACACGAGCTCAGGCAAAAAATAAATAATCTTTTAGGGGAACCAGTTTAATGTTTACACCAAGATCAATACAATCATCACTAAGTTTAAAAGATAAAATTTTATCAATTGATTATATTTTAGTAGTATCAATTTTTATTCTAGGAATAATCAGTATTTTTGCAATGTTTTCTACTGATGGTGGAGAATTTAAATACCATACCAAAAGTCATATTCTTCGTTTTTTTGTTTTTTTTGGAATGTTTTTGATTCTTTCTTTTGTTCAAATTAGATTTTGGCATAGTCAAAGTTATTTAATTTATATTTTATTTTTTCTATTACTTCTTGGAGTTAAATATTTTGGATTAACTTCATCTGGTTCAAAGAGATGGTTAGATCTTTATTTTATGAATTTACAACCCTCAGAGCTAATGAAAATTGGATTAATTCTATTTCTAGCAAAATATTATCATAGGATTTCCTTAGACAAAATTAATCAAATCAATTATTTATTTTTACCTGTAGTGGTATTGATTGCACCTTTGATATTAGTTGCAACACAACCTGATTTAGGAACAGCGCTTTTAATAGCTGCAGGAGGTCTTTGTGTAGCATGGCTTGCAGGAGTAAGAGTTAAGTTTTTTGCTTTTTCGGGTTTAGCTTTTTTAGCTTTACTGCCAATAGCAATTTCATTTCTAAAACCCTATCAAAAATCAAGAATATTAACTTTTCTTAATCCTGAAAGGGACCCACTAGGCGCTGGTTATCAAATAATTCAATCTAAAATTGCTATAGGCTCAGGAGGTCTTTTTGGAAAAGGATTTTTACAAGGTTCACAAAGTTATTTAGATTATTTACCTGAAAAACACACTGATTTTATATTTACTCTATTTTCAGAGGAATTTGGATTTTTTGGTTCATTATTCATATTAGTATTGTACGCCTTAATAGTTTGGAGAATTGTTAAAATAGGCAATATTACAAGAAGTAATTTCGGTAAATTGTATTGTTATGGTTTTGCAACAGCATTTTTTATATATGTAGTAGTAAATATGATGATGGTTCTTGGATTATTACCTATAGTTGGCTCGCCACTTCCAATTATGTCTTACGGAGGCTCTTCAATGATGGCAATTATGTTAGGTTTAGGAATAGCTATGTCGTGTAAGATTTATAAAGATACTCCTGTAAACTAATAAAAAAACCTATATTAAACACATTAATTAACATTTTAATCCTTGTCAGAGTATCTAAAAAATGATTAGTTAACTATAAATTTTATGTTTGGCGATAAAAAAATTAAAATCAAAGATACCGAAAGATCACTAATAAGTGAAACGGTTAGCATAGAAGGCACTATCAACAGTTCAGGCGCAATAGATGTTGCAGGTCTAGTAAAGGGCCCAGTGTATTCAAAAGAGATAATTGTAAGAGAAACAGGGTCTATAACTGGCACTATTGAGGCAGATCACGTTGAGATACATGGTCATCTAGATGGCAAGGTTTCTGGTCAAGATGTAGTGATTGGATCTACAGGCACAGTAAAAGGTGACATAGAATTTGGCAATAACTTAAAAACGGAAAATGGTGCTGATATTGATGGATATATTAAAAAAACAAATAGCTCTAAATCTAAACTTTCAGGCGACTTTTTATTTAAGAAAAAAGATAAAAAAGATACACCAGATACAGAAGACAGACCAGATGTGGTCAACAAAGAAGCAATAGCATAATCTACCGCACTACTATTTTTTACTACATTGCAATATAATTTTCAGATGGAAAATTATAAGTGCAAATCTGTTGGAGTAATTGGTTCTGGCATACAAGGAGTTTGTATTGGATTACAATTAGTTAAAAAAGGAATCCCTGTTACGTTATTTGATAGGCATGATCCTTTATCAAATAAATACAAACCAGCCTCTTACGGAAATGCAGGACATTTTTCACCTTATGCTGTATTACAATTTAATAGACCCGATATATTGAATGACGTCCCAAAAATGCTTTTTAGTTCCTATGGACCATTAGCTCTTAAATGGAATTATATTCCAAAAATGTTTTCGTGGTTTTTTCATTATTTGAAAAATTGTAATAAAAAATCAATGTTACATACGGCTAAATATATGCACCAAATTTTAAATTTATCTAATGATGCTTATGAAGAAATCTTTCAAGAAATAAATACTTCAGGCTTAGTAGAAAAGAGAGGTATCATATATGTTTGGACAAATAAAAACCTTAAAAGTCGTAATTTAGAAATTAAAGTTCGTAATGAGCTTGGGATTAAACAAAAATTACTCAATAAAAATGAAGTTTTGGAATTAGAGCCGAATTTGAGTCCCGTGTTTGATGCTGGCGTGATTTACGAAAGCGCGATGCACGCAAGAGATCCTCATGGAATTTTAAAAGAAATTTTCAAACTTTTTTTAAAAAAAGGTGGAAAATTTGTTCAAACTAACATTACCAGTATTGAACAAACCTCTTATAATGAGACAACTATTAGATCAGAAAAAGAAAAGTATAAATTTGAAAAATCAGTAATTGCTTCTGGTGCATTTTCAAAAAAACTAACTGACCAATTAGGTGAGAAAATTCCTTTAGATACCGAAAGAGGTTATCATGTACATTTTAAAGGTATGGACAACTTAATTTCAAGGCCAGTTATTTTTTTAGACAGAGGTTTTGGAATGACACCAATGAATCAAGGATTAAGAGCCGTTGGTACTGTAGAGCTTGGAGGTTTAGATAATCCACCATCAAGCAAAAGAATTGAGTATGTTATTAAATGCGCGAAAGAGCTTCTTCCTCAACTTGGTAAACATGAGGACGAATGGTTGGGCTTTAGACCTACGTTACCTGATTTTTTACCCATATTGGGCCCCTCACTTAAGAACAAGAATATCATTTACGCATTTGGCCACCAACATTTGGGCTGGACATTAGGTGCCATTACAGGCAAGATTATCTCTGGAATTGTGGCTGGCGACAAGACTAATTTAAACTTAGCGCCCTACAGTTCAAAAAGATTTTATTAGGAACTTTTTGTCAAAAAACTATACAGCTTATATATTTTTAGTTCTTGCAACATTGTTTTGGTCTGGAAACTTTATAGTTGGAAAATTTGCTACTTTATTTGAAATACCTCCTCTCACATTAAATTTTTATAGATGGATAGTGGTGTGGATTATTTTAATTCCCTTTACTTACAAAGAAATTTTACTCAAAAAAAATTATATTAAAGAAAATTGGTTGTTGATTAGTTTTATGGGCATAATAACAATTAGCACTTTTAACTCAGTTGTATATTTTGCTCTCAATTATACTCAAGTTATTAATGCAGTATTAATGTTAGCTGGTATTCCTGCTCTTGTAATGGTTTTGTCTTCAATCATGAACATAGAAAGAGCAAATATTTTTCAATTAGTAGGACTAATTTTATCAATATTAGGGGTTGGAACAATTATTTCTAATGCAGATATTCAAAAAATTTTATCTTTAAGTTTTAATAAAGGAGACTTATGGATGGTAGTCTGCGTTTTAAGTTGGTCGCTTTATTCAACCTTATTGAAGAAAAAAAAATTTGAGCTATCTCAATTTACATTTATTCAACTTATGGTAACAGTTGGTTTAATTTTTCTTATTCCTCAGTATTTTTACGAAAGGTCTATCGGACTTGAAATTCCATTAAACAAGTTTTTCATAGTTATTTTACTGTACGTGGTTATTTTTCCTGCTATAGCTGCATACTATTGTTGGCAGAAAGCAATTGAACTTATCGGACCAAATAGATCAGCAATATTTGTGCAACTAATGCCTTTGTTTAGTGCCTTGATGGCAATAATAATATTTAAAGAGAGATTTGAATTGTATCATTTTATCGGTGGTATTTTTATAGTAACAGGTATTTATTTATCGAATAGGAAAATTCAATGATCAAAGTTGCAGTATTAGATGATTATCAAGATGTTTTTAAACAAATTATAAATCTCAATAATTATAAAGATAAATTTAGTTTTAAAGTATTTAATGATCCGTTCATTGACGAGAATGAAGCTATCATATCTTTAGAAGAATTTGAGGTATTATTTGTTATGAGAGAGAGAACTCCAATTACAAAGTCATTAATCGAAAATTTACCAAAACTAAAATATATTATGACCTCAGGTATGCGAAATAATTCAATTGATCTAATCGCAACTAAAAAAAGGAAAATAACTGTATGTGGAACTGAGATAAACTCTAACCCCGCTGCTGAGATAACCTGGGCGCTGATTTTAGGCATTCTAAGAAATATGAAGCAAGAAATAGATAATATGTTTCAAGGCTATTGGCAGACAACTATTGGATATGAACTTAAAGGAAAAATGTTAGGTTTAATTGGTTTAGGAAAAATTGGAACACAGGTGGCTAAAGTTGCAAAAGCATTTGGTATGGAAGTATGTGCTTGGAGCGAAAATTTAAACTTATCTCATGCAAATAAATTAGGGGTTTTGCCAATGAGCAAAGACGATTTGCTAAAAAATTCAGATATTGTTTCAATTCATCTAGTTCTTGGTGAAAGATATAAAAATTTAATAGCAAAAAGAGAATTAGGTATTATGAAAAAAACTGCTTTCCTTATTAATACTTCAAGGGGACCGATTATTAATGAAAATGATTTAATTGAGTGTCTAAAAGATGAAAAGATAGCAGGGGTGGGTTTAGATGTTTTTAATAAAGAACCTCTAGCTCAAGATCATAAGCTAAGATTTCTTCCTAATGCATTATTATTACCCCATATAGGGTATGTAACAGCTGAGAATTACACTAAATTTTATCAGCAAATGAT
>MDSZ01198709.1_pt1 | contig 11511 bp, 8 predicted proteins | sample 811201 | NCBI WGS metagenome assembly MDSZ01 (sample SAMN05326647, study PRJNA326480) | marine metagenome | isolation source: seawater | place: Indian Ocean: North | collected 2010 | reverse complement strand
TGACCAGAAAATCCATTAGTATACGCTTTTTCCTCTATGAATCATGTATTCATCAAGACATACGGGTGTCAAATGAACGAAAGGGATTCCGAAGCGGTCGCATTCAAACTGCAGGAGAGGGGATACGCTATTGTCGACCATGAGGATAAGGCGGATATCGTATTGTTGAATACTTGCAGCGTTCGTGATCAGGCAGAGCAAAAAGCAATTGGAAAGGCAGGCCATCTAGCCAAAAGAAAACAAAAGGATCCTAGGTTCATCTTTGGGATAATGGGGTGCATGGCTCAAAATCGGGGGGAAGGATTGATTGACCGTTTGCCTGATTTGGATCTGATCGTCGGGACGCAGAAATTTCATCGAGTGCCGGATTATCTGGACGGGTTGACCAACTCCAATCCGGCAAGCACCCCGATTCCTGGAACCATTACGGATATTGAAGAAGAGGAAGGCTCGCAGAACGAAATCTCCGAGCATTTCGAATCGGATGCAAATAGGGTCACCGCATTCGTTTCCATCATGCAGGGATGCAATATGAATTGCGCATTTTGCATCGTACCCAAAACCAGGGGGAAGGAAAGATACCGTCCCATGCATGAGATAGTGATGGAGGTCAGATCGCTTGCAGGCAGAGGGGTTAGAGAGGTGACCTTACTCGGTCAGATTGTCAATGCATACGGACGTGGCATGATTGACCACAAGGATGGGAAATCCGCGTTTGTTCAATTACTTGAACAGCTTCATGAAATAGATGGAATAGAGCGCATACGCTTTACTTCTCCCCATCCGACTTCGTTTGGCGATGACTTGATTGAATCCTTTGCCCGCCTTCCCAAACTCTGTTCATATGCCCATTTGCCCATGCAGAGCGGTTCGGATCGTATCTTGAGGGCCATGCGAAGACCCTATACGATCAAGAGATTCATGGAAATTGTCAAAAAACTCAGGCAGGTACGCCCGTCCATGAGGTTGAGCACGGATGTAATTGTCGGTTTTCCTGGAGAAACGGAGGAGGACTTCAATGCCACTAAGGAGGCTTTCAGGGAAAGCGATTTTGCAATGGGATACATTTTCAAATACAGCGAACGTTCCGGTACCCCTGCCGCGCAACTCGAGGACAAAGTCCCTCAGGAGATAAAAGAAAAAAGAAACCAGGAACTGTTAGCCCTGTTGGACACTCAATCAATCGCGTCTAACCGTAAACTCCTGGGTCTTCCCATGGAGGTTTTGGTCGAAGGTCGGGCCCGCAAGGGCGAGGGCAAACTGATGGGGCGAACCAGGTGTTACAGAAAAGTTATTTTCGAGGGCTCGACGAACTTGATAGGTTCTCTCGTTGACGTTCATATCAAAGACGTTAGCTCATCGATTCTAAAAGCAATTGAAGTATAGGAAATGAACCTTTTTGAATATTCGGTCTTAACGGCATTTTTTCTTTTGGCTATGGGCGCAATCCTTGTAGTGGATCGCGCCTCGCTAAATTCTCTAATCAGGGGATTTCCCCGCTCGCAAAAGCTGTCTATCCTTTTTCTTTGCGCGGGCTTGGCTTGGTTCACCTACCGGCATGTCAGAAACCTGAGTGATGCCGATTTTGGCGAATACAGAATGGTAATCGGGTTAATCGCCTTGTTTCTATGCATGGCTTCCTATGTTTACATTAAGGATTTTCTTGCCGTCAGAGCACTTTGCATTCTTTCCCTGTTTTATTCCCGAGAGGTCTTGGACGCGGCTTTTTTGCAGGAACCGAATGCACGACTTTTTTTGGTTTCAATCATTTACGTTTTGATCGTTGCCTCTCTTTATTTCGGGGCTTGGCCATATCGGATGAGGGATTTCCTTAACTGGTTGTTCGGCACGCCTTCGAGATCTTCCAGGCTCGGATTGGGAATAGCCACTTGTGGCCTTATATTATTTGGTTTTTCCTTCACCTATATGGATCTCTAAGAGGTTGTGGGCGTTGTTTTTGTCATATCAGGACCGGCCGGGGTAGGGAAGACGACCTTGTGCGATCGCCTTATTGGAGAATTTTCAGGTAAGGTGAAAAGAATTGTCACCGTAACCACTCGGAAACCCAGAAAGGGAGAAGTAAACGGGCAGGATTACCACTTTTTGAGCAAGGACGAATTTTTAGAACGCGTCAAACAAGGGGCGTTCATTGAATACGAATGTGTTCATGATAATTTCTACGGTACGCTCAAAGAGACCGTCATCTCTGAAATCGAGGACCCGGAGGGAGGAGATCTTTTGCTCAACATTGACGTCAACGGGGCATCTTCCCTCAAACGGTTTGCTGAAACGACCCCTTCGCTTAAAGGCGTTGTCTTTAGCGTTTTCGTAAACCCTTCCTCAATGGAACAGTTAAGGGAAAGACTGCGCAACAGGGGCTCGGACGATAGTGCCGAAATCGAAAAGAGGCTGAAGACAGCAGGTGCGGAAATTGAAAGAATCGACCATTTTGACTTTGTCTTGCCCTCAGGAGACCGTGAGCAGGATTATGAAAAGCTGAGGGAGTTCTACCAGGAATGCAGTTCCTCCAGCCAATCCGAGGACTGATCCGTCAGCATTTTTCTTCCGGTCGGTCGGGGTGGGGCCAGTCGATGTGAAAGTGATTTCCCCGAGGTTCGTCCACTCTTTCGTAGGTGTGAGCTCCGAAATAGTCTCTTTGCGCTTGAAGGAGGTTTTGTGGCAACCTTTCGTTCCGGTAGCCGTCGTAGTAGGCTAGGGCGGAAGAAAAAGTGGGCACCGGTACGCCATATGAAACCGCTATGGAGACGACTTTTCTCCAATTCGCCTGATATTTCTCGATACATTCTCTAAAATAATCATCAAGGAGGAGATTCGAAAGGGCAGGGTCTTTCTGGTAGGCTTCGGTAATTTTTTGAAGGAATGCGGCCCTGATGATGCAACCACCCCTCCATATCTGCGCGATTTCTCCAAAATTGAGTTTCCAATCGTATTCTTTTTGGGCTTCTCTCATGAGCTGAAAGCCCTGTGCGTAAGAACAAATCTTGGAGCAATAAAGCGCATCGCGAATAGCAGTTATGATTTCTTCTGCGCCTCCTTCTAAATCTGGTTTTACGGATGGTCCGTTTAGTATTTCCGAAGCAGAGACTCTTTCCGCCTTAACTGCACTGAGACATCTCGCGAAAACGGCTTCTGCAACAGTTGGAGCAGGGACGCCCATGTCCAATGCGTTGACCGAGGTCCACTTGCCGGTGCCCTTTTGACCAGCTGCATCCATTACGATTTCTACGAATGGTTTGCCGGTTCGCGGGTCAGTTTGCTTGAGAATGTCTCCAGTTATCTCCACGAGGAACGAGTCCAATTCTCCCTCGTTCCAAGTTGCGAATATATCTCCGATCGCATCGGGAGACAGCCCGGTGATTTCTGTCATCAAGTGAAAAGCTTCGCAGATCATTTGCATATCGCCGTACTCGATTCCGTTGTGAACCATCTTTACGTAATGCCCGGAACCGTCGGTTCCGATGTAGGCCGAGCAAGGAACGCCCCCTTGGACTGGTTTTCCTGGCATCGCCCCTTCGAGCGGTTTCCCGCTTTGGGCGTCCACTTTTGCGGAGATTGCTTGCCAGATGGGTTCGATTTGCCTCCAGGCTTCCTCCGAGCAACCAGGCATGAGCGATGGACCAAAGCGGGCCCCTTCTTCTCCTCCGCTCACTCCCGATCCGACGAAATGCAAGTTCCTTTCGCTTAGGCGTCTTTCTCGGTTAATGGTGTCTGTCCACTTTGCGTTTCCGCCGTCTATGATAATGTCATTCTCCTCAAGGTGGGGCACAAGGGAATCGATTACGGCATCCGTTGCGTTTCCTGCCTGAACCATTATTATGATTTTTCTGGGCTTTTCGAGAGATGAAATGAAATCTTCAAGATTTTCAAACCCCTTAAGCTTGTCTCCGAGAGCGGAGTTTTCCTCTAAAAAACCGGAGGTTTTGGAATAGGTCCTGTTGTAAACCGAAATGGGAAAACCATGATCGGCAATATTTAATGCAAGGTTTTGGCCCATCACGGCCAAACCAATAAGTCCAATGTCGGAGTTGGGGGTATTCATAGAGAAAGATTTCATACAATCTTTAGGAAACGCCTGCGAGAAAAAACAAAGAAGGCAAGGATGAGCCGATGATTATTTCAGTGATGGGAAACTTAATCAAAGTTCGGATTATACTATCCGATAGATAAGCGCAGAGTGAGCAAAGGAGGGCTTTTAATCTAAATGGGCGAGGCTACGGGAAAGGTTTCCTTGAAAAGTCTGTCGTCTTGCGCCTTGCGATTCGGATTGCTGAAAATGCCGCTGGGGTTCGTGTATCTGGGACTGATGTTGTATAACCTCATTAGTTGAAGAATGTCACGCGAAGAGGCTTTGACGGTCTTTACTGCCATGTTGCTGTTTGCATCAACGGCGGCTTTGTCATTGGCAACCCTTACCGCCGTATTGATGGCGGCATCTGACTTAGTGGCGAGCGTATCGGCAACTGATTCGGCAACGCCAAGACCAAGGGCTGTCCCAGCTCTTGCCCCTTCGCTCGCGCCTTGATGAATGGCCTGTTTAATAATAATGGCATCCTCTCCCGCTTGAAGCCCTCCGGTGATCGCGCCAAAAGTTGAACCGTAAGTAACGGATTCAACGGCATTGATCGTTTCGACGTCGTAAGTTCTTTTGTCGGGCATGGAGTCGTCAAGCAGACCCACTATTTGAAAAAGCGCCCCCATCGCGGCCCCGTGAGCGAGCGATCTTGCAACTTCAATTTCAAATTGTTCGGTTACCCCTTGGGGCTTATCCACTTGAGATAGGTTGGCAGCGAGAATGCCACCTTTGTTTACCCCTTGCGAGGAGTAGTTGATTACGGGTTGCAAGAGCGTGGGATAGTACACTGCAAAAGCGGTACTTCCCAAGAGGGCGCCCGATGCGGATCCATTTGCGACTCCCAATACTTCCTGACGGGTTGTTTTGAAGTTGGTGTCAGGGATGGAAGGATCATCCTCTATGAACTTCACGAATTGGTTTAAAGTTGTAGCTCTGCCAGCGTCAATGTCAGCCTGTGTGGCAGTATACCCGATACTGGCGTCAAGGGCGCCACTCGTGCTTCCCTTCGAACTGGCCTCGGCAAGCAAATGTCTGCTGACGGACGCCCATTCGTTTTTGTAATCCCACGATTTGTCGACAACCGATGCCAATTGCGTCCCCATCGAGGATCCGAACGCCGAAGTCTCTGCAAGTCGATTGAGAGAATAGCCGTTACCTAAAATCAGGGATTGAGTAATGGCTCCTTCGGAGACGGCGCGTGAGATTTCTTCGGCCGTAATTGCAGGCAGGTCTTCCAACAAGTAGGAAGGTTGACTCGCGGATGCATAAACAGCTCCCAAAGAGAGTCCGGATGCAATGGATTTAGTGATTTCAAATGCAAATTGACTATGATCGTCACCCAATGAATGGAGGTATTCTATAGCACCTGCAGTCGCATTAAATCCAATTTCCTTAGAGAGGATGGGAATATTGGTCTTGCTGAGAGTGGAACTTAGGAAAATGCCATCCGCCAGTCCCTTTGCGGCGAATTCCAAAACCCTGGTCTTGGCGGGGTCGAAGTTCTTGAATTTATTGAGACTACCATCAAATTTCATAGTGACGTTTGAAATAGCCCTTGAGGAGTCTATGGTTTCAATTCCGGGGTAAAACCCGATTGCTTGGTTAGTTGAATCGTTAACAAGCTTGAGGATGCCTGACATCGTTGATCGACTAGCGATTCCAATGAGGGCGTTTTTGTCCCCGGGATAATTGGATTCAGAGATTGCCTCAACCAATGCTTGCGCAGTCAGCTTGGTCCATTTGGGTGCTTCTTGATTCCATAAGAGAATTCTGTCGGGAATAATGTTCGAAAGGGTTCGGAACGGAATGTCAGTGATGGCCTGCGTTAAATCCGTATTGGCATTAACGGCGCTTTGTAAGAATGCGGCGTAGACGGTCTTTATGGCCAGAATCAGGGATTGATCGCTTAATCCGAGGGAAACCTTGTTTGCAGCTAAATAATCTATAGCATAATCAAGTCCGTCCGTTATCGAAGTAGCGGGCATAGAGTCGAAAATATTCGTAAGGGAGGTTTTGAAAGTTCCGTCTGTACTGATCGGGCTGCTCACATAGAGAGTCGGGAAGCTCGTATTGGCATCCGGGATGTTATTAAAATGGTTGAGACTGCCGCCGTTTCCTCTTTGGGTGACGTTTGAATCAATGGACTGGGCAGGGGCGGTTCCGATGGCGGAGTATTGAGACGAAAGTCGCCTGTTCGTTCTTGGATTTATCTCACTTTGACCATTCTGGATAATGGACTTGAGGTTTATGAGAACGGAAGTTTCGATGATTGATTTGTCGAAACTGGAGCCGGTGGGTTCTGAAGCATGGGTATGCACTAACGAACATGCGAAACAAGACAGCAAGGAGGATATTGTCGTGAGCAGGGTTTTCGTCATTTTAGGATAGGGCAAATAGAATTTGATTCTACATGGTGTGGAATGGCAACTTAATTTTTCAGGGAATGGTCGGGGGTTGATAGATGGGAGTATTTGCAGCAAATCGCCAGGGCGGTGCAAAAGAGCAAAAGGCAGGCAGGTGTCCTGCTTGGAAAGTCAACGAAGGAAAAACAAAGAAAGGCAATGCATCCGAGAAGACCGATCTTTGGGAAATCAGAAGGATTCCGCATGACCTTGCTAATCACAAGCAAGGGATAGAGGAACAGAATGGAAAACACCAAGACTCCGAACTCCGAGACGTATTCAAGGAAGTCGTTATGACCGTGACCGACTAGTGGTGTGTACTTCTGGTGGGCAAATTCCAACCCATAGGATCTCATATTCCTTACCTTTGTTGATTGAAAAATCGGATTCACGACCCGGTATGAATCAAACCCATAACCCCATGTCGTACTTGATTCGATTTGATCAAGAAGGTCCTTCCAAAGCAAAACTCTCAAGGGTGGAGAATCATTGGAAAGCGCTTTGATTTGGGCTAAGGTGTTTGCCTTCATTTCCTTGGATGTTTCCGGGCTAAGCAAAAAAGGAAACGAAAAGGTTGAAGCAACCAAAGCAAGGATTGGAACAAGATGGGTGAAACGAAAATGGGACCTTGAATGTTTAAGCCAGAAGATGACTTTTGCCACAACAACCACCACCCCAAGAAGTAAAATCAGAAAACCCGAGCGGGAACCTGAATGAGGGATGCTTATTATTGTAAAAAGAATAAGCATGGAAATGAAAAAGATCTTCTTATCGTGAATCAATTTCAACATGGATGTTTTGATCTGATGGTGGAGTAATGAAATCATCAAAAATAAAGAGATCAGGGCAAAGCATGACCAGTGATTTTTATAGGTAAAACTCGAATAGAAATATCTTGGTTCGGGGGTGTCCCAAATACCGAATATTTCCTTCAGGTTTTCGTCGGGAACATAATTGATTTTTTGAAGGATCCCTGCCAGAGCCAATAGACCTGCATTAATTGATATTATCAATACGCATAAGCGGATCTCTCTTCTCGATCGTAATGCAGAATACATGATTACGCCGAACATAATTAATAAAATAAAGTGTATACACGAAAATAGGTATGCCTTGCTTGAAATTGGGCATGAAGGTAAGAATGAATACTTCTCTAATTTTATCTTTTGTTCGTATAAAATTAATAGATCAGTACAGGGCGAAGGGGTAAGCCCAAAACGATCGTTATATCTATTTTTCAGGTCATAAAAAAGTGCTATTGCGAGCCCCGGATCCTTTTCTTGAATTGATATTATGTTTCGAAATCCATTCCTTATGGAATTGGTTTTCTCTATGTTTTGTTCAATCGAGAAAGTATGGTCTATATTCATTTCATACCATTCCTCGGGTGAGAGGGTCTTGTATGACGGGTTGAGTAACGAAATCGAAACAAAAACCGCTACGAAAAAAACAGGAATGAGATTGCGAAATAGGAGTGCTCGTTCGCTCGGATATTTCACAAGAATTGAAACCAAGCAAAAGATCGCGACACCATCTATAATCCATGCGTTCCATGAATGGCCCAAGCCTGCCTTTGCCCAGGAAGTCAAGACAAGGCATGCGACAAGTAACAAAGACTCTCTATTTACTTGCACGTCCTTTGATTTATGAATTTGTTGACACGGGGTGGTGCCAATGGTCTAATGTAGGATACATGCCCCTTTATAATACCAATGATGCTCCCTTATCAAATGAAGAGTAAGAAATTTTGGTGTTTTTCTTTGTTTCTTTCATTCCTTACACCGCAATTTACTCATGCCCAGAGGGAGTCGGTGGTAGGCAGGCTTGAGGTTTCGGCCGCACTTGAAGGAAGATATGACTCCCGTGTGTTTGGGGTCTCGTCACAAGCGTACGATGCTTCTAGGAATTCCACTTCACCCTTAATCGCCTCTGCCGAGCTTGAAAGCGAGGACGATTTTATTTTGACCTTCACTCCGGCCGTCCATCTTACCAAGAAATTGAGTTGGTTTACGGTAGGTGGCTCTGCTGGAGTTCAGATGGCCCGATACGTGAAGAATGAGGACAAGAGTTACGTCGTGCCCATAACTACCCTCACCGTAGATTTTGACGAATCCTTGAAGAAAAGGTTATCAAACAATGCCAAAATCCGATTCTCTGCCACTTTTGACCTAGGTCAACATGTTGACACAAGCGTACTCGAGCAGGACCTCGTATCCTATACTTACTTTGATTTGGGTCTCAACGTCCGCTATAACCATAGTCCGAAGTTTGGGCTCGGAGCAGGTACCTCATACTCATTGAGAAATTATCAAACGGGTAACGTCTCGGAAAGGCCTTACCGGGATTTCGCCACCTTACCCCTCTATGCCAGCGCATTCTATATTTATTCAGAAAAGTTGGATTTCTACACACAGTATGGCTTTAGTCAAACAAAGGGCTCGGGTACAACCACCGCTAATTTGACCGATAGTAGTTCACATTCGATTTCCTTTGGCGCAAATGGTGATTTCACACCTAAATTGAGTGGAAATGCTCAAGCCGGTTATACGGCAGTGAATTTTGACAACCCGAACAACCCAAATCAAGGCAACCTCACGCTTGGCGTTGGTTTGGATTGGCGATTAAACAACAAATCTTCCTTCGGTCTAGACTTGGATAGATCATTTTCACCGTCCGGGCAGGGCTTCTCCATGTTTTCCACAATGGCGAAACTGCATGCCTCTCACCGCTTAACCCAAGACGTCACGGCAACGGCTTACCTAAGTTATGGAGTTGTCGAGTATACCTATGCCAACATTCCCAAAATCCCCCTCAAGGACAGTTCTTCCCTGAATCAATTCGGAATGGGTTTTGGTCTGAATAAAACTCTGTCCGATCATTTCAACGTCAGTGGAGGTTACGATTATTCCTACTCGGATCGCGATACTGATTCCTTTGGAAGGCATGTGATTCGTGCCCAAATCATGGGTAGATTTTGATATGCGCAAACTCCTCCTCCTTCTTTTTTTCGCCTCATGCCTGTTGGGTTATCCGCTTTTGCGCACTAATCTATTCGGTCAAACCAAGTACACGACCGATCCCTCGATCCAAAAGGATCCTACCGGTTACAAGCTGAGGGCAGGGGATTCGATTCGTATCATTGTTCAAGGAGAGTCGGATGCCACGATCTCCACCGTTATAAATAATTATGGCATGGTCAAACCCGCTTATATCAGGGAAATGAAACTATCGGGCTTAAGTATGACTCAAGCCGAATCCCTCATAGTCAACCAATATAAGCAAGATTTGATTTATAGTAAGCCAGTGGTAAAAGTGTTTGTCACCAAATACACCGAACAGGTGGTTTTCCTTGCCGGTTCCGTAGTTAAAAAGGGCCCGTATATCTTCCCCGCCGAGGTGCAGGCAATGGGTATTGTTGAGGTTATTGCCAGAGCTGGCGGCTTTACTGACGTAGCAAAAAAAAATAACGTCTACGTTACGAGGACTTATTACGATAATTCGGGCAAAGCGACGAACACCAAGACCTATGAGGTAAACGTTGAGGCTTTGAACAAGGGAACTCTTTCATCCGATTCTCCTCAGAGATTTTGGATCTACCCAGGTGATCGCATTCAAGTCCCGGAAAGGTTGTTTTAATGGAAGAAGATTTTGAAAATTATTCCCCTTCTCCGGCCGCAAGGAGCAAATCAAAAATAAAAGGCGTTTCCGATTTTCTCTTGATCGTAAGAGATCGGTGGCTTCTTTCCGTTGCCCTCGCTCTTCCCATCACCCTCGCTTACGTATTCGTGAAGCAACAGGTTCCCGAGCATTTTCAGTCCTCCTCCTCGTTCAGTCTAACCCCCCCTCCCGCAATCTTGAGTCTTCAGAGCGTGGAAAGAGAAAACCACCTGGAAGGCTTGATCGCAAAGCATACCGAAGGGCTCAACAGCCAACAACTAAGAGCCAATGTCATACTCCGGCTTGAGAGCAACCCCGAATACAAGTCAATTCTTTTGGCCCCATACTTAAAAGATGGTATGGCCGTGGGTTTGACTTCGACTTTCAATTATATGGTAGCCCAATCCGGAACCAAAAGTCGTCCGCGTTTCATTATCACCTCTGATGCCAGAAGTGCCAAGGGGGCTATGATTGTTGCGGATCTTGTCCAAAAGGAATATGAGAAATTACATCGCAGTACCAAAAGCGAAAAAGTAGAGTTTGTTAAGCAAACTCTGGAGGATCTTCTCGAAACCAGCCTGACGAATGAACGGAACATCGCTAAAGATATGGCGAACTTTAAACAAAAGCACGGCATGCCCTATATTGAAGATGAAAAGGCAGTCACTGGTGACAGGAAAAGTCAGTTTGCAAACGAACTGACGAAGTCGAGTTTGGAGCAAATCCGAATCACCTCTTTGCTCCGTCAAATCGAAAATATCAAGACGAGAATAGGTTCGTCATCCGGTTCTCTGACCTCGAAGGGCGTGCGGGAGGATATCGCTACCACAAAGGAATATTTTGAAATTGATGCGATCGAACAGTTTGGAAGGATTCCCTCGTTGAGGACGGCTTTGAACGACTTGGAAAAACAGAGAAAGGATTTTGCCGAAACAGGATCGGGCTATTTGGATAATCATCCTAAAATGCTCGAAAATGCCAGAAGCTTTCAACAGGTGCAGCGGGCGTTGTTGGCGGAGGTTGCTTCTGCAATCGAGGACCTTAAGGACAAGCTTAGGCAATTGATCCTCGATGAAAAGGAGTTTGCCCGCGAAATGGGCAAAGTACAGCAAGATTCTGAAAAGCTTAGTGGCATCGAAGAAACGCTAAAGAACTATGAGCGCCAATTGGCCGTTGTGCAGCGCAGTACGGATGCGATCCATGGGAGGTTGAACGAGGTGAATATTGAGCAGGCGCTGCCTTCGGACAAGGAAGAGCCCCTTAGGATGGATTCTTTTGCTCAGGAGCCGGGAGGGCCCTATTCACCTGACAAGCAGAAGATCAAAGAGCAAGGAATCATGATTTTTGCAGTGCTTTTCA
>MDSZ01027270.1_pt1 | contig 11511 bp, 10 predicted proteins | sample 811201 | NCBI WGS metagenome assembly MDSZ01 (sample SAMN05326647, study PRJNA326480) | marine metagenome | isolation source: seawater | place: Indian Ocean: North | collected 2010 | reverse complement strand
TTGAACTTTATTTAGAATCATTTCATTGATATTTTCTTTTTTAAAATAATTAATATAACTTTTACCCAAAACTAATTTTTTAATTTTAGATTTATCATTGTCAAATCCAAATACTTTGATTTTCTTATTTTTTGAAAACGCGTAAAGCAATGGTAATCCGACATACCCTAACCCAACAATACCTATTTTTAGTCTTTTTCTATTAATCTTATTCGTAAATAATTTTACCAAAGAATTTTTATACATAATTTATAAGATATTAATAATATTATCCCTGCTGTTTTCATTAAAACTAATACTTGTTTCAAATATAGATTTGGTTTTCAAAGCCTCAAACCAAAAAGCAAATAATGAATTATCATATCTATATGTTAATTCATTATTATATTCCAGATTATCAAATCTACCCTTATTGATGCAGAAAAAATTTTTTCTTTTAAGTAAAAATAAGGGATCAGATTGTTTTAAAACTGAAAAAGTTGAAAGTTTACCGCTTGCAATGAGATTATCTATAATTTGATCTAAATAATTTTTATTTTTTATAATAGTGTGTATATTAATGAATACTATAATATCTGGATTTTTTTTATTTTTTTTTTTAAAGTACTTGCAAGAGTCTAGAAGTATATCCTCTATTTTGTTAATACCGGTATTAAATTTTGATGTCCTTTTATGTGTTTTAAAAATTTTTAATTTTTTTGTTTTAATTTTAACGAAATTTAGTAATTTTTGATCACTAGAAGATATAATTGAATAATTAATTTTTTTTTGAATTTTTCACCATATCGATAGCTGTTTCAATTAATGTTTTGGACTTATATTTAATAAATGGAACATTTTTATTATTTTTATAATTAGTTTTTACAGGAATTATTGCCAAAATATTTAGTTTTTTTGTATTTTTTATTTTTTCATTTTTTTTAAAAATTTTGGATCTTTCCTTTAAAATTTTTTTATAATTATCAGATAAAGAATAACCATGTTTTCTGTAATAAAATAATGGTAAATGAACACATTTATAAAGAAATTTATTTCTTAATTTAAACCAAATATCCCAACCATCTTGAGCTTTAAATTCTGTAGAGTATCCGCCAACTGATTTTAAACTTTTTACAGAAATTAAACAACAAGCACCATGAGGTGGTACATTTTTACTTTTTACTAAATCAAAATTATTTTCAACACCTAAAACTATTCCATTTGAATTTGTATAGAAATAACCAGAATAAACCAATCCGATTTTCTTGTTTTCTCTAATTTTATTTAACATTAGTTCTAATGCATACTCACTCAACCAATCATCAGCATCTAACCTAAAAATAAAATCACTTTTAGTAAGATTTAAAATGTGATTAGATAATTTTTGAAGACCAACACTTTTTTTAAAATTTATAACTGTAATTTTTTTTTTATTTTTTTTTTTAAAATTTTTATAAATTTTCAAGGTATTGTCTGTTGAACCATCATTGACCAAAAATAAATGCCAATCTTTAAAAGTTTGATTAAAAACACTATTTATTGATTTGTTCAAATATTTACCGTAATTTTTTGAAACGATGTATAAACTAATTGTATTTTTCTTTTGCAATCTCATATAATTTTACTATATCTTTAAATCTGGCTTCATCGAAATTTTTGATTAAATAATTTAATGTTTTAAGATCTTTTTTATAATCAATAGTGTATTTATATTGTTTTTTGAATAATTTTAAGAAAGAAATTTTGTAAGTTTTATAGTTTTTATAATTTTTATACAAATAGTTTGTTATATGCTCATTATCTTTCCTATGTAATTTTATTTTAGGAATTTTAGCTAATATATCTGATTTAATAATTTCAATTGTAAGTCCTTGATCTATTTTTTCTTTTTGATTGTTAGTTGATATCAGATCGTATTGATCATATTTTTTAAAATTTTTAATTATTTTTTTGATTTTTAATATATCTATTATTGGTCTGTCACCACAATACCTTAAAAAATATTTAATATCATATTGCTTACAACAATCAATTGTCCTCTTAAGTACATTGTTTTCACTTCCTCTAAAAAAATTAATATTTTTTTTTTTGCAATATTGCATAGATAATCATCTTCTTTTTTCTTTGTCGTAGCCAATATTATTTTTCTTTTTGGTAATATTTTACTAGCTTGATCAATTATATGTTCAATTAATGTTTTGTTATTAACTAAGATTATCTTTGCTTTATTCTTAAATCTTTTAGATGCTAATCGCGAGAATATAATTATATACATTTAATCAGTTATAATAGTTCCTATACCAATCTATAAATTTTTTTACACCAGTTTTATAATATGTCCTTTTTTTGAATTCCTTAAATTTGCTTAATTTTGAATTATCACTTAACATTTTTTTAACGTCCCCTAATTGCATTGGTAGATACTTTATTTTTGCCTTCAAATTAAGATTTTTTTCGATCTCTTTTATATATTTCTTTAATTCAACAGACTCACCATTTCCAACATTAAAATTCCTGTAAAGCTTTTTTTTAGGAAACTTTAATTTTTCAACTAACAATATCGCTCTGACCGCATCATCAATGTATGTAAAATCTCGTGCATGATTACCATAATTGAAAACAGAAATAAACTTTCCTTGCAAAATACCTTTGGTAAATTTAAATAGTGCCATATCTGGTCTGCCCCATGGCCCATAAAGAGTAAAAAATCTCAAAACCGAAACTTTTATCCTATAAATATTTGAATACGAATGAGCCATTAATTCACAAGATTTTTTTGTGGCCGCGTAAAATTGAAGAGGTTTATCAGTGTTAAAATTTTCATCAATTTTTTTACTTTTTGTAAAACCATAAACACTGCTCGTTGATGCTAATATGAGATGCTTGACATTTTTTATTTTACATAATTCAAGAATATTAAAAGTTGCTTCAATATTATTTCCTAGATAATCTTTTGGATTTAAAATTGAATGTCTTACACCTGCCTGAGCTGCAAAATGAAAAATAGTCTCAAATTTATAATTTTTTAATTTACTAAATAAATTTTTTTGGTTCCTTAAATCTAAGTTTAAAAAGATAAAATTTTTATATCTTTTTAGAATTTTTAACCTAGATTTTTTAATTTCTACATCATAATAATCATTTAGATTATCTATACCTATTACAGATCCTTTTTTTTCTAAAATATTTCTACAAGTGCTAAATCCAACAAATCCAGCAACACCTGTTATGATTTTTTTTTTTTTCATTTTTTATGTGATATTTGATATATTATTACTCTATAAAAATGATTTCTCATATAAAAAAACTTTTACCAATATGTCGTTCAATAACTGGGGCCGGAACTCTACAAACCATAAAATATTTTAAAAAAATCAATCCATCATTTAAAATAATCTCTTTTAAAAGTAATAAAAAAGTTTTTGATTGGAAGGTTCCATTGGAGTGGAATATTAAAAATGCTTATATAGAACATGTTAAAACAAAAAAAATTTTTGCTGACTTTAGCAAATGTAATTTACATGTGGTAAATTATTCTTACAAAATAAATAAAATTTTAAACTTTAGTGAGTTAAAAAAGAAAATCTATTGTCTTCCAAAACAGCCTACTGCGATACCTTATATCACTTCGTACTACAAAAAAGACTGGGGGTTTTGTATGTCTTACAATCAACTCAAAAAAATGCCTAAAGGTAATTACAAAGTTGTAATCAAGTCTGAGCATAAAATAGGTAGAATGTATCTTTCAGAGGCTTTTTTAAAAGGTAGACAAAAAAAAGAAATTTTCTTTAGCAGTTATATATGTCATCCATCAATGGCTAATAACGAGCTATCAGGTCCAGTATTGCTAAATGAAATTATAAATTATGTAAAAAAAATTAAATCAAGATATTATAGTTATAGATTTGTTTTGTTGCCAGAAACTATAGGATCAATTGCATATATTTATAAAAATAAGAAAAAACTAAAAAATATATTTTGTGGTTTTAATTTATCTTGTGTGGGTGACGAAAGATCATACAGTTTAATCCAAAATCAAAACGAAAACTGTATTTCAAGCAGAGCTATAAAGATAGCCTTGATGAATAATAAAAAATTAAAAATTTACTCACATTTAGATAGAGGTAGTGATGAGAGACAATATTGTAATCCCAATATAAATCTTCCTTTATCTGGATTTTGTAAGTCTAAGTATGGCACCTTTCCAGAATATCACACATCATTAGATAACTTAAATCTAGTTACTCAAAAAGGTTTAGATCAATCATTTACAGTTTTTAAAAATATCATCAATATTTTCGAGAAAACTACTTTTCCAAAAAATAAAATTTTTTGCGAACCAAAACTAGATAAGTATAACATTTATCCTAAAATTTCATCTAAAAACAATAATAAAAAATTTGCAAAAAATATTTTAAACTTTCTTGCATATTGCGATGGCAAAAGAAATATATTTGAAATTTTAGAAATTATTAAATTACCTGCAAAAGATGGATTAGAAATAATAAATTTCTGCAAAGATAAAAAGTTTATTTAAATTTTTTGATTTTAATAATTTTGTCATATTTAATTGATTTATCTGGATCGTGAGTAATAATAATAATTGTCACTTTTCCTCTTAAGTTATTGATAGAATTCAGAACATAGTTTTTTGATATCTTGTCTAATGAACTGGTAGGCTCATCTAAAATTAGTATTTGTGGCTCAATTGCTAAAGCCCTCGCTAAAGCCAACCTTTGTCTTTGTCCACCTGAAATATTTAAGCCTCTTTCTCCAGCAATTTTCTTTTCTTTTTCTCTAAAATTTTTAATAAATTCATTACAAAAAGTTTCTTTTAACAATATATCGATATCTTTTTTACTAATTTTATCTTTTGCCCAAAGAATATTATTCTTAATTGTTTCGTTAAACAGAAAAGGATCTTGAGGTACGTAGCCAAACAAAGATCTATAACTATTACTTTTAATTTGATTAATATCCGTGTTATCCAAAAAAATGTGACCCCTATCTGGTGTTCTGAATTTTAGAATAATATCAATTAAAGTAGATTTTCCACTTCCAGATGGTCCAACGATAACCGTTGTTTTATTTTTTAAAAAATCTATATTTAAATTTTTTAACACAAAATTATTTTTGTATCTAAAATTTAAATTTCGTATTTTCAAACTTTTTTTAAATAATACTTCTTTACTAGTTTTAATAATATTCTCAGAAAACTTTTTTGCTGAATTCAATGATTGATTATACTTTTCTAACATCGGTAAACTATTAATAATAATAAGATAATTTGACAAAATAGAGTTAATTATTGGAGTTACGGATATTAAAGACCAAAAGATTACAACAGTCTCGGAGATAACGATATTTTCCTTTAATATTTGATTATAGATCACGAAAGACAAAATTACACCGATAATTGATAAAGGTCTATAAACAGAGACTATTGCATTTTCTAAAAATAGTTTTTTACTATCGAATTTGTTTTTTTTTTTTCAATTTTTCAAATGTAATTTCTTTATGATAATCTTCTTTTTGAAAGGCCTTAATAAGCTTAACCGATTGTAAATACTCAAGAATTTTTTTGATAAATTGATTTTCATAAAAAAGAATATTTTTTCCAAATAGATATGTTTTTTGCTTTAAATTTTTTAATGGAAAAAAAATAATAAATAAAATTAAAAAAGTTAGTAATACCAACTTATAATTTAAGTATAGTGGTATTAAAATATAAAAAATACATCTAAATAAATTTGAAAATTGGGTGGCTATATTAGATAAGTTTGCACCAACTTGTTTGGAAATATTATTTAGTAGATTTAATAAAACCTCGCTTTTAAATGTATCAAAATATCTGATTTTTGCTTTTAAGATATTATCAAAAAGGTTTATGAACAATTTTTCATGAACTTTAATCCTTAGATTAATAATCTTTTTTGTTATATAAAGATTAATCGCAGATTTGATAAGTTCAATAAAGATAAAAAAAATTAAAAAATTTTTCAATTCGATTTCGAAATTAAAAGCTGAAAAAATTTGAACTAAAAATATTGTAACTTTATTAGGGTTCTCAAGATTTGAATCTAAAAAAATATCTACTATAGGAATAAGTGTTAATAATGATGTCGTTAATAAAAAAGTTTCAAAAATTAATAAAATAATTAAACTTAAAAATAAAATTGAATTTTCTTTTATAAGTTTTTTATATTGCAATATAGACTGAGTATAGCTTTTCATTTTTATTAGAATATGGTTATATACAAATACTTACATTTAGAAATATGAATATTTATATTGAGCTTGAAGTCTACAATAGGGAAATAGAAAGTAAAATCTTATTAGCAATTAACTCTTTAAAACAGGGTTTGAAGGTATTTATAGGTCAAAGATCAATAATTCATAAAATGGCCCTAACTGGAAATTTAGTTCCTGGAATTATCCACATGAAAGATGCAGGCAGTCACAAGGAGAATATAAATGTAATTAAAAAATTAAAAAAAAAAAATTTTTTTTTCACTGCTCAAGATGAAGAGTTAGGAGTTATGAATGAAAATTTTAAAGAATTTTCAAAAATAAGATTTTCTAATCTAAGTATTTTCAAATATTTAATTTATTATTTTTGCCTAGGATCAAGAGATTTTAAATATTTAAATTTCAAATTTAATAGAAATAAGTTAGTAAAAAGTGGTTCGCCGAGATTTGATATCCTAAGATTGAAATCAAAAAATAATTACCAAAAGAAATCCCAGATTGCTATAATTTGTAATTTCAATATTTTTGGACAAAATAATTTAAGTGATCGTATTTTTGGCAGTCTAAATGCTGAAGAAAATAATTTTTTAAAGGAAAAATATTTATATCAAAAAGAAAAAGTACAAATTGAAAAAGTTTATGAATTTATACAATTAGCAAGATTTTTAGCTATCAATTTTCCAAAAAAAAAAATTCTTGTTAGGCCTCATCCAAAAGATAATTTTGAAAATTGGAAAAAAATTCTCGGTTATAAATATAAAAATTTATTTATAGATTTAAACTCAAGCTTAAGTGAAACAATTTTAGAAAGTGAATACATCATTCAAAATGGGTGTACATCAAGCATAGAAAGTTTTTTTTTAAATTCAAAGTGTATATCTTATCTCCCAAATAAGTGGTCAGAGGATATTCATGGTAAATTTGCTAATAAATTTTGTATAAATGCAAATACAAAAAAAGATGTTAAAAAAATAATTAAAAAAAGACTGAGTAACAAAAAGAAGGATTTATCAAATTATTTGAAAAAAAGAATTTATCTGAATAACAAAAATGCATGTGAAATAATCATAAACTCTTGGAACAAAATCCTTGTTAATAATAAAATACTTTTGAACAAAGAAAATAGTATCAATAAAATGCTTTTGTTTAATAATATTAAATCATTAATAAAAAAAGTTCTGCTAATAAAAGAAATTCATAAAGATAATACATTCCCAAAATTTGAAAAAAGACATCTCTATCAAATAATTAGTAAAATCAAAAATAGTTTGGATTTAAAAGAGGAAATACGTATTAAAAAATTAAATAATAAATTAATCTATTTGGAGATTATCAAATAGAATTGATAACTTCCTTAAACATTTTCAAAAAATAATTAACATATTTTTTTGAATGACTTGTTGAGATATATATTTTATCAGATGTTAAAATTTTTTTATCAACCATTTTTTCTATATATTTATTTTTTAAATTTTTATTTTTAAATTTTATGTTTATAAAAGGTATAATGCCTTCATTAATTACCTCACCTTTATTGTAAGGCATCAAATTCTTTAACTTATTTTTTAGATTTAAGGATATATCGCAAATAATATTCCAAGAATTAATTCTTTTCATTTCTTTAAGTGTAGCTAGACCTGCAACAAAACCAGATCTTTCGGTCCAAAATGTGCTGCTTATAAATGTGTCTTTACAATGATTAAAAATTTTATTTTTTCCAAGAACAGCATTTATCGCAAAACCGTTTCCAAGTGCTTTACCTAACATCAAAATATCAGGCCTTACTTTATATTTCTTATAGATGCCTCCATATGTCTCTCTAAAACCTGATGAACATTCATCAAAAATCAGAACTATATTTTTTTTATTACATAATTATCTAATCTTTTTTAAATAGCCTTCTTTAGGATCTTCAAATCTTTTTACTTCCATTATAATTGCAGCTATATCCGGGTTTTTTTTTATAATTTTTTCTAAGTTATCTAAATCATTATAACTAACAGACATAGAACTATTTTTAAAAAAAGATGGTACACCACCTATCTTTAGATCTTTTCTTAAATGATTTTTCAGTGCAAATTTGTTTTTTAAATTTGGAGCTAAATACCAATCGTGCCAACCATGATAGCCACATATAATAATTTTATTTTTTTTTGTATGAGCTCTTGCTAACCTTACTGCTAAAGTGTTGGCCTCACCACCAGACCTTGTAAATTTAACTTTATGCATTCCATCATGAAGTTTGAGAAGTTCATTTGCCAAAATATATTCTTCATGACAGTTTAAAGTTGACATGTTTGAATTTCTTATTGCTTTAATCACTGCGCTATCAATTCTTGGATTTGAATACCCAAGAATATTTGTTCCAATTCCCATGGTACCAAAATCTAGATACTCACGTTTTTTTAAATCCCAAATTTTACATCCCTTAGCTTTACTATAATATGTAGGCCAATTTCTGGAATACTGGCTCGGACTTTTTGACAATAAACTATTACCATTACCAATTACTTTTAGAGCATCACGCCATATACGATTTTTTACTAACATTTAATTATATTTCTTAAAATTTTAATTATTTTGATAGAGCTATCAAGACTTTGTAAAAAGTTAAATTTATCATTAAAAAATAGTTTAATTTGTTTTCTATACATTTCATTAATATCATACTCTTTTTTCAATAAAATCTTCACTTTTTTATTTGGATTGCTAAAAAACTTTAAAGTTACTCTCTCTTTTTTTTTACCTGAACTAGTCCATTTTATAGTTCCGGTGTTTCCAAAAATTTCTAAACCTCGTTCTTTGAAATATTGAAATAAATTTAGATTTATTTCTGAAAGTATATTTTTATGTTTAAAAATAACATTCAAATAATCTGGAGAATTAAAGTCAGGTTTACTTGATGAAAAATGAAAACTTTTTTTGACATTCATTGTTCCAAATAACTGCATTAATAAATCTATTTCATGACAGCTATCAAATATAATACCACCACCGTTACTAACTTTTTGAAAATAATTTTTTTTATAATTTTTTTTATAAAATTTGTAATGATTACCAAAAAACGCTCTTGCAAATTTTACTTTTCCAATTTTTTTTATGTTTTTTTTTAAATTAATAAAGCCTGTATGATACCTCAAATTTGAAACAACAAACACCATAGCTCGATTTTTTTTGATCAATCTTTTAAGCTCTAGAGTACCATCTAATTTATGTGATAAAGGTTTTTCAATTAATATTTTTTTACAATTTTTTTTTTTTAATATTTTTTTTGCAATTTCAATATGTTTATTAGTAGGAGTACAAATAATTGTGTGGGTGATATTCTTAAATTCAACTTTATCAAAATCATTAATAATATGTTTTCCTTTTTTAAATTTATCAAATATTAGATAATTTACATTTAAGCTTCTTATAATTTTTACATATCTTGACCCTATAGACCCATAACCCACCACTAAACATTTCATAATAATTTCTTTGTCTTAATTTCTTTTATATCTGATTTATAATTAATATCTAAAGACCTGTTTCTTGGCATGTAATATATACACAATTTTTTAGAGTAGAATGTTTTTAAATTAACAAAAGTTTTTATTTTTGATAAATACAAACTTCCATTATCAACAAAAGTATTTTTATATAAATTATTATATTTTGGAGAATTATATTTTTTAGATAATGATTGAAAAAAAAATTTTTTTTTTGTTGGTATTAAAGCTTGATGAGCAGGGAAGTCAAAATTTGTAGCGGCGATAATTGAGTCTGCCTTGGTTATTAAAAAGCGCCTATAAGCTTTCTGGATATCTGAGTAATTTCTTAAAATGGCAGTTGGATATAAGATGCATATCGCATTATAATATTTGTTTAATCTTTCGGTTTTTATGATTTTTAACACTAGCTCATTTACATTGAGTGAATATTTTGATAATTCTTTGTTTCTAATACGAATTTCAATATTATCACTTTTATATTTATTTTTAAAATTTTTTTTATCTGTACTTATAATAATTTTATCAAATATTTTTGACCTTATTGCTGCTTTAATTGTATAATTAATGATTGGTATATTTCTATACTTATAAAAATTTTTGTTTTTAAATCTTTTTGAATTTGTTCTAGCTGGAATGATACATATGATTTTTTTTTTCATAAAATTTTACATCAAATTTTTTTTTAGAACCATATCACCAAAATTAACATTTCTTTTTAATCTCTTTATATTTTTAATTTTTTCAAACTCATCTGGCTGAATTCCGATGCCTGGTCTTTTGAAAATAATCCGACAGTCTGATAACAATGTATTTTTACTATATTTTTTTGTAAAAAATGCACTTCTTCTTAACAAATTTCTCTTTTTTATATCTTTAATTGATAGTTTTCTGTCATAAAGACCAAACGCTTTTTCTGTCTTTCTTACAGCATTGACAAATTTTTTCATTTCTGCAAATTCTAAAGACATTATATGTTCTACACTTTTTGTCATTCTATTTTCTGTAATTGTTTTTTCTAAAACATTTGCTCCGTGAGTAAAAGCAACTAAATCCATTTCGTAGCCACTTGAGTGATCAGAATATGCAATCGGACAATCAAATTTTTTTCTTAAAGTTTTTAAAATATTTAAATTAATATTTTCATGTTTTGCTGGATAACCTGATGGACAATGGTGTATAATCATTTTTTTACAACCATTTTTTTTTAATACCTCACTGGCTTTTTTTATCTCATCTAAAGTTGACATTCCTGTGTCCAACTGAATACACAAATTAGTTCTTGCGGCTTCTTTAATTAAAGGTAAATGATTTACATCAGCAGATGCAATTTTTATTGAGTCACAACCAATTTTTTTCAAGAACTTAATTTCATCTTTAAATCCGCAGGTCACAAAAAAGGCGATTTTCAATTTTCTAGATAATCTAGCCAGTTGAGTCCATTGTTTTTTCTCAAGCTCTCGTCTTTTAAAAATTTTATATAAACTTTCATTAACTTTTTTAGATCTATTTTTTTTTCTATCAGTTAAAATTTCATATTGAAATTTTTGAGTTTTATTACTTATTAATCTATCTGTATCAAACATCTGAAATTTAATAGCATCTGCTCCAGCTTTTTTTGCCAATTTTATTAGATTCTTAGCTGACTTAAATCCCCTATGTGTGGGTCCAGCTTCAAAAACAATGTATGCTGTTTGATATTTGCCTATTAACTTATTCTTTATTTTAAATCTTTTATACAAAAGCTTTAATTTCTCTGTTTTTTAAATATTTTGTATTATCCTTTGAATTA
>MDSZ01032983.1_pt1 | contig 11512 bp, 13 predicted proteins | sample 811201 | NCBI WGS metagenome assembly MDSZ01 (sample SAMN05326647, study PRJNA326480) | marine metagenome | isolation source: seawater | place: Indian Ocean: North | collected 2010 | reverse complement strand
CTCAATTAAAAAAGCATTAAAAGACATTATAAAACATGAACCTTATAAATTAAAAGTTATTACAGGCAATTTTGATCCAAATTCCTTCGATAAAATTATTTTACCTGGGCAGGGCGCATATGCGACTTTAATGTCTAATTTAAAAAAACTTAAAATTTATAAACCTTTAAAAGAATATTTAAATAATGATGGTTCATATTTAGGAATATGTGTAGGAATGCAAATTCTATCTGATGAGGGGAATGAGGATAAAATTACAAAGGGCTTAGGTATCATACCCGGTAAAATAAATAAATTTAGTAAAAAAAATCTTATTATACCGCATATGGGATGGAACTCAGTTCATATAAAAAAAACAGATTCAGTTATTAGTAAAATCTTTAATCAAAAAGATTTTTATTTTGTTCATAGCTATGTTTATGAAAATATTAAGAATTCTGACATAATTGCCCATACCAAATATGGTAAAAATTTTCCATCAATCATTAACAGAGGAAAAATTTACGGTGTTCAATTCCACCCAGAAAAAAGTCATAAAAATGGGCTAAAATTATTGAAAAATTATATTTTAAAGTCATGAATATTTTTCCAGCAATTGACATTATCGAAGGTAAATGTGTTCGGCTTACCAAAGGCCTTGCTGAAGAAAAAACAATTTATAAGAACTCTCCCTTAGACATGGCCAAAATTTACCAAGATTTAGGGTTTCAAACTATTCATGTTGTTGATTTAGATGCAACCCTAGGCAAAGGAGACAATAGTAAAATTTTACAAGATATTAGAAAGAATATAAATATTCAAATTGAAGTTGCAGGTGGTATAAGAAGCAAAGAGTCAATCGAAAATAAAATTGACGAAGGTTTTGACATTGTTGTTATTGGAACATTTGCGATAAACAATATTCAAGATGTACTCTGTTTTAACAACACCATACTAAATAAATTATCAATAGCTCTGGATATTAAAGATAATAAAATTGTTTCGCACGGATGGAAAAAAACGGAAAAAACTTTATTAAACGATATAATTTATAATTATAATCAAAAAGATATTCACTCTTTTTTTGTAACAGATATAGCTAACGATGGCACTCTATCGGGACTGAACATGAATACTTTTCAATCAATTAAAAAATTAACAAATAAAAAAATTACTATTGGAGGCGGTTTAAAAGATATTAAAGATTTAGAATTGAGTAAAACTCACGGTTTTGATAATGTAGTTGTCGGTAAGGCAATATATGAAAATAAAATTTCCTTGGATAGTTTGATAAAATTTAATGCTGAAAACTAGAATTATTCCTTGTTTAGATATTATCGGTAATAAAGTAGTGAAAGGCATTAACTTTCAAAATATAAAAGTTATGGGTAATGCCATTGAAATGGCTAGATATTATTCTCAATCAGGAGCAGACGAACTTTGTATGTTAGACATTAATGCATCTTACCAAAAAAGAAAAACTTTCATTAAGACCGTAGAGTCGATTGCAAAGGTTATTAATATTCCTTTCACAGTTGGAGGGGGTGTTTCTAATTTACAAAATATTACTGAATTATTAAATGCTGGTGCAGATAAAGTTTCAATTAATTCTTCAGCAGTAAGAAAACCTTCCTTAGTTAGAGATGCATCTAAAAAGCATGGATCACAATGTATTGTAGTAGCTATAGATGCCAAAAGAGTAAAAAATAAAATGAAAGTAGTCGTCAAAGGGGGTAGAGAAATAACCAATAAAGATCTTATTTCATGGGCAAAAACAGTCCAAAAACTAGGCGCTGGTGAGATACTTTTAACTTCTATGGATACCGATGGTGTTCAAAATGGATTCGATAGCGAAATGTTAAAAAAAGTAACAAGTAATGTTATGCTGCCAGTAATTGCAAGCGGTGGCGTTGGGGCCTTAGAACATTTTTACTTAGGCCATTTAACCAAATCAACTGGCCTGTTGGCTGCTAGCGTTTTTCACTCTGGTAAGTTCAACATAGCTAAAGTAAAAAAATATCTAAGCCTTAAAGGAGTACCAGTTAGAATATGAAATATGATTTAGAAAACATTTTTGCAAAAATATTAAGGAAAGAAATACCTTGTGATAAGATTTTTGAGGATGAAAATGTTTTATGTTTTAAAGATATTAACCCTCAGGCAAAATTGCATATATTAATTATTCCTAAAAAACCTTTTATAGACATTGTTGATTTTTTAGAAAATGCAGAGATTGAATATCAATCTTCTTTTTGGAATTCAGTAAATAAAATTATTAAAAAATTAGATTTAAATGACAAAGGCTTTCAATTAAAATCCCATAAAGGAACAGATGGAGGGCAAGAAGTTTTTCATTTTCATTTACACATACTCTCTAAATCTTAATTACCTTGCCTGTATATAATTAATTATATCTAAAACACCTTTAATAGACTTACCATGATCGATTACGCGATCAATTTCTTTTTGATCATTTGAAACACCAAATAAATATATAATTTGTTTCTGCACTTCGAAATCATATTTAAATTTCTTGATATCTTTATCAGTTAATATTTTTGTAAAAAGCTGAGTGCTTATAAATTTATCTTTTGCAATATCATCAAGACCGTAGCCGGTATCAATAGAAATTTCATTTAAAACCTCTATTACGCCTTCTTGTTGCCAAGCTAATCTAACAGCTTCTAATCGCATATCACCAAAAGGCACAACGCCAGTCAACAGAACTCTACCTAATTCCACTTCTACATCTATCTTTGTAAAAAGTGTTGCATCATATGAGAAATACTTTTCTTTAATGCCAAGTTTAATTGTCGTGTCATCCCAGCTTTCTCTCAGGCTTTTTTCATCGTTTGCCTGCTCTACAGCAGTTGTCCCAGATGTAACAATAGTAGTCGGGGTACAGCTCAGAGCAAATAATGAAAAAAATAAAAAAAGTCGCTTAATCATTTTTTATATCCATAGCAAATTTATAAAAATTATTCCTAGATATTTTATACTTAGTTTTAATCACTTGATAAGCTTTTTTAATGCCCATTTCATTTATAAGCTTCAGAGCCTCATTCTTTTCGATCTTTTCTTGAATATTGTCATTTAAATTTGCCGATACCACTAATATAAGCTCTCCTTTAATGTTATTTAAATTCACTTCCTTTATGTTAAATGGATTTATTACAATTCTATCCTCGTGTATTTTGGTTAATTCTTTTAATAATATTATTTCATACTCATTTGATAGTGAAGAAATTATATCAATATCCTTTTTTAATTGTTCTTTAGTCGTATATATTACTAAATTATTTTGTAATTGTTTTTTAAGTATAGTTATTTTTTGTTCTTTTTTTTTTGGTAAAAAACCAATAAATGTAAAATTCTTTTTATTCAGAAAACCGCTGAGTTGAATTCCTGAAATTAATGCACTAGCCCCAGGTATTGATATTACCTTAGCGTTTTTTTTTAACAAATAATTGACCAATTGATTTCCTGGGTCTGAAATTAAAGGTGAGCCAGAGTCAGAGATTAAAGAGACTATTTTCTTATCTTTTATTAAATTAATAATATTTTCTTTTTGCCTAGCAAAATCATGATCAGTGTATTTCTGAGTTTTTATTTTTATTTCATATTTATTTAGTAGCTTTTTACTATTGAGCGTATTTTCGCATAAAATTAAATTTGAATTTTTTAAAATATTTAAAGCCCTTAATGTGATATCATCTAAATTCCCTATGGGCGTTGACACTAAATATAATCCTGGCTTAATCATTAATTTTCTTAAAAATATATTTTTATTAATGTCTTTAATATCTTTTTTTAGTTGTGCACCAACCACTATCGAAACTATAAAAAAAACTGAAAAAAAGCTAGAAACTGATGACAAAGTAGAAGAGATTGTTGAATTAGAAAAATCCAAAAAAAGTAAAGACATTAAGATTGAAAAGCCTACAAAGCCAGAAAATAAAGACATAAATTTTAAAAATATAGAAAATATTTTAGTCGTTCTTTCTGATGATAAATTGTTGTCATCAATTTTTTACGAAGTCTTCACAGCAAATATTTCTAAATACAATAATTTAAGTGAAATAAAATTTATTCACTCTGTTGATGAAATAACTGAAACTATAAATAATACAATTTTAATAGGGCCAATAAATTCTGAAATGTTAGTTAAGCTACCTCCAAAATTAGGAGAAAATACTTTTATATTGTCCCTTTCTAATGATTATTCTTTGATGAATAAATTTGCCGATAATGAAATTATTTTTATTCCAAATAGTCCTTATCACCATGTTGAGGAGTTAAAAAATTATATAAATTCATCAGAAACGGTAGGTGTTCTATATAAACAAAACGATTATGGTTTAAAAATATTTACTCATTTTAAAAAAACAAACCCATTAATCTATACAAAATCAAGCTCATACGGCTCTAGCGCAATTGATTTAGAACTATCTGTAAACTTATTAGGAAATTTAGATGAAATTGATAAAATTGTTATTATAGATGATACTCTCAGTTATAAAGATTTAATTGGTTACTTGGCCACTGATGAAAAAATCTATCCACTAGATAAAATTTACTTAATTGATAATTTTTTAGAACAAAGAAAAAATTTAGAAAATTATTATATGCCTCTCAATAGAACAAGCTTTAATAATATTGATTTAACTTCAATGAGCATACCTCATCGAGAATATTTATTTGAAAAATCTGTTGAAATATCATTAATGTTGGCTGATAAAATCGTTCAAAAAGATACTATACCAAAAAAAATTGTTCATCCTGATTTAGGAGAATTATTAATTTACTCCCAAATGATCGACTATCCTATTATATTCGACTAATTAAATTTTTAAATGCTGTATACCTATGAGAGGATAACATCTTTTTTGATCTATCCATCTCAGCAAATGTTTTTTTTTCTTTGTTAGGTATAAAAAATGGGTCATACCCAAATCCGTTTACCCCCTTTTTATAAGGAATTATTTTACCATCTACACTTCCTATACATGTAAGCTCATTATTACTATTTACGAGCGATAAGGCACAATAAAATGTAGCTTGTAACTCATCTTTATTTTTGAACAAAGAAAAAATATAATCAATGACAGACTGTTCACCTCCAAGATCTTTTGCGACTCTAGCTGTTCTTATACCAGGATAATGTACTAGTTCTTTCACAATAAAGCCGCTGTCATCGCTAATTGTAGTCAGATTAGTATGATTAAAAAAATACTTAGATTTTTTTTTTGCATTTTCTTCAAAAGTTTTACCATTTTCTTCAGGAGACTTAATATTATCAAAATTTGATAACGTAATTAAATCATACTCTTTAAAAATTTTAAAATGCTTAAAATAGAATTTAAATTCATTAAGTTTTCCAGAATTTTTTGAACCTAGTAAGAGTCTATGCTTCAATTGCTAATTTTTGAATTCTGAAGATTTCTGGCATCGATCCTTCAACTAGTTCGATAAAACTTAAAATTGTCTCTTTGCTGAATTTTGACTCTTCACCCGTAGCTTGAAATTCAATAAATTGTCCATCACTAGACATGACAACATTGCAGTCTACTTCAGCACTTGAGTCTTCTATATAATTTAAGTCTATGCAAGGTGTTGTTTTTACAACCCCCACTGATATCGCTGCTATTTGATTGACAATAATACTTTTAGAGACATTAAAATTATTTTTGTATCTATTAACTGCCCTAACCAAACTAACGTAGCCACCTATAATTGAAGCTGTCCGTGTGCCTCCGTCTGCACTAATAACATCACAGTCAATTTTAATAGTTTTTTCACCTAGTATGTCTAGGTTAACAGCACATCTTAAACTTCTTCCAATTAGTCTTTGTATTTCTTGAGTTCTGCCTGACTGTCTTCCTTTAGCCGCTTCACGATCCATTCTTTCGTTGGTAGATGATGGAAGCATCCCATATTCTGCAGTTAACCAACCCTTCCCAGAGTTTCTCAAAAAACCAGGTACTCTATCTTCAATAATAGCAGAACAGCAGACATGTGTATTACCTAGTTTAACTAAACAAGACGATTCATTATTAGGTTGAAAATTATGGAGAATTTCCAAAGGTCTTATTTGATTTAACTCTCTCTTATCTCTTGAATATCCAGTCATTTTATTTTTATTAATTTAAGTTATAAGATTAATTGTTAATAATGAATAAAAAAATTTCTGAAATAGGTGATAGAGCAAAAATAATTTTTAAAATATTAGTAGAAAATTATATCTCAACTGGCTCTCCATTAGGTTCTAAATCAATTAGTTCTAAAATAAATTATCAATTATCACCTGCAACTATTAGAAATATTTTAAGTGAAATTAGTTTATATGGATTAATTCAAAAAGATCATTTTTCAGCAGGTAGCATGCCTACTGACCTTGGACTACAATTTTATACACAGGCATTATTAGAGCCTGGGACAATAAATAAAAATGAAAAAAAAATAATAGACTCGACAACAATTAAAGATTTACCAGAAGAATATGAGAGGATTACCTCTGTTCTTAATGGCTTGTCAAATCAAGCAAGTTTAATAATAAATGATGAAAAAATTCCTAAAATTAAAAATATAGATTTTCATAAGATTGAAGACAAAAAAGTTATTTTCATCATAGAAAATGAAGATGGTTCGACTACTAACAGGTTGGTGGAAACCAAAGAAAATATTGATTTCAGAGATTTAAATACAATTAGTAATTTTCTTGAGAAATTTACCTCTTATCAAACACCCTATGAAATAGAAAAAAATATTAATAAATTTTTAAAAAAAGCTAGAACACAAATTAATGAAACATCGAAAAATTTATTATTAAATGGAATTAAAATTGAAAAATCAAACAAATATGAAAAATTTTTTGTAAGAGGTCTCCCAAATCTAATTAAAAGCGAACTAGAGACTGATTTAGACAGTCTCAATGAATTATTAAGTGATATAGAAACAGGTAAAATGGCTGCAAAAATGATCCAGGCCTTGAAAAAATCAAAAGGAGTACAAATATTTATAGGTAGTAACACTAATTTATTTAGAAATGCAAACTTTTCAATGATCTTATCAAATTATAAAACTAAAAATGGACTTACTGGGGCAATTGGTGTAATAGGTCCAAAGAGAATAAATTATCAAAGAATAGTACCAATAGTGAGTTATATGTCGGAAATTATTTCTAAGCAAAAATAATGAGGAAAAATGGATCTAGATAATTTAAAAGAAGAAGAAGAAAATTTAAATAACAAAAATACTGAAGAAGAAACTGAAAACTCTGTACTTAATGAAGATAGTGAAAAAAATGATGATGAGTCTGCCAAAACCCCAGAAGAGGAGATTATTAAATTAAATCATGAGATTAATGAGCTAAAAGATCAAAGACTCAGAGCCATAGCAGAATTAGATAACTATAGAAAAAGAGCTGAAAAAGATCAAGCCGATGCATTAAAATATGGTGTTTCAAATTTTGCAAAAGAAATTATCAATATAAAAGATAATATAGAAAGAGCCCAAAGTAGTATCTCTGAAGAGGTTCGATCTAATAAAACAGTTAAGTCAGTTGTGGAAGGGTTAGATTTGATTGCACAATCTACAGAGGCCACTTTTGAAAAAATTGGTATAAAAAAGATAGAAAGCCTTAGTCAAAAATTTGATCATAATTTACATCAAGCTATGATGGAAGTTGAGAACGATGAAGTAGAATCAGGTACAATTGTACAAGAACTTATACCAGGATATACACTTCACGATAGATTGTTAAGACCAGCAATGGTAGGTGTGTCTAAAAAAACTCAACAAAATCAATCACCTGAAGAAGACCCCAACAAAGAAAAGTAAAGAATATCAACAATTTTGATCCTCTTGAATTAGCGGCAGAATAACCCATATAAATATAAGTTTATTAAATTTTAAATTTTTATAGGTAATAAAATGGCAAAAGTAATTGGAATAGATTTAGGTACCACCAACTCTTGTGTGGCGATTATGGACGGAAAAGATCCCAAGGTAATCGAAAATTCTGAAGGCGCAAGGACCACACCGTCTGTTGTAGCTTTCACAGGAAGTGAAAAACTCATTGGTATGTCTGCTAAAAGACAAGCAGTAACTAACCCAGAAAATACTTTATATGCAGTAAAAAGATTTATTGGAAGAAACTTTGATGATGCAGAAGTACAAAAAGATTTATCACTATCACCGTTCAAAATAATCAAAGGAAACAATGGCGATGCATGGGTTGAGGCAAACGGTGAAAAATATAGCCCTAGTCAAATCTCAGCTTTTATACTTCAGAAAATGAAAGAAACAGCAGAGTCTTACACAGGCGAATCTATTACTCAAGCTGTAATTACTGTCCCTGCATATTTTAATGATGCACAAAGACAAGCAACAAAAGACGCTGGAAAAATTGCAGGTCTTGAAGTTCTAAGAATCATCAATGAACCAACCGCTGCATCTTTAGCTTATGGTTTAGATAAGAAACAATCAGGGACTGTTGTTGTTTATGATTTAGGTGGAGGAACATTTGATGTATCTATATTAGAAGTTGGTGACGGGGTATTTGAGGTAAAATCTACTAATGGAGATACTCACTTAGGTGGTGAAGATTTTGACCTCAGAATTATAGATTTCTTAGCTGATGAATTTAAAAAGGAGCAAGGTATTGATCTTAAAAACGATAAACTAGCACTCCAAAGATTAAAAGAAGCAGCTGAAAAGGCAAAAATAGAATTATCTAGCTCTACCCAAACTGATGTAAATTTACCTTTTATAACTGCTGACCAATCAGGGCCCAAACATTTAAATGTAAAGTTAACAAGAGCAAAGTTAGAGGAGTTAGTTGATGACCTTCTTCAAGAAACAATTGAACCTTGTAAGAAAGCATTAAGTGATGCTGGCTTATCAGCTTCTGATATTAAAGATGTAATTTTGGTTGGTGGTATGACTAGAATGCCAAAAGTAACTGAAATTGTGAAAAACTTTTTTGGCAAAGATCCAAGCAAAGGAGTTAACCCAGATGAAGTTGTTGCTATGGGTGCTGCTATTCAGGCGGGCGTGCTTCAGGGAGATGTTAAAGATGTATTATTGTTAGATGTCACTCCTTTATCCCTTGGTATTGAGACATTAGGTGGAGTATTCACAAAATTAATTGAAAGAAATACCACTGTCCCAACCAAAAAAAGTCAGGTTTTTTCAACAGCAGAAGATAATCAAAACGCTGTTACAATTAGGGTTTTTCAGGGCGAAAGAGAAATGGCTGCTGATAATAAACTTTTAGGGCAGTTTGATCTTGTTGGTATACCTCCAGCACCTAGAGGCACACCCCAGATTGAAGTAACATTTGATATTGATGCTAATGGAATTGTCAATGTATCTGCCAAAGATAAGTCTACTGGTAAAGAACAACAAATAAAAATTCAAGCATCTGGTGGGCTATCTGATGATGAAATTGATAAAATGGTAAAAGACGCAGAGGCAAATGCAGAAGAAGATAAGAAAAAAAGAGAAGAAGTTGATGTAAAGAACCAAGCTGACAGTCTGATCTTTCAAGCTGAAAAAAATCTCAAAGAACATGGAGATAAAATTAGTGCTGAAGATAAATCTAAAATTGAAACTGACTTGAAAGACCTTAAAGAAGCTGTGGAAAAAAATGATCTTGAACTTATTAAAACCAAAACTCAAGAACTTACTCAGTCTTCTATGAAGATGGGCGAAGCTATGTATAAAGACCAGCAGACAGCTGGTGCGAGTGGCGATGCTAAAGGGGATCAACCAAAATCAGATTCTGACTCAGATAATTCTAAAGAAGACGATGTAATTGACGCAGATTTTGAAGAAGTAGACGACGACAAAAAAGCAAGCGGACAATAAATACATTAGTTCGCATATAAGATATGGCTAATGATTTCTATGACACACTTGGAGTATCTCGTGAAGCTAGTGATGCAGATATAAAAAGCGCTTACCGTAAATTAGCTATGAAATATCATCCTGACCGAAATCAGGGTGACTCTGCTGCAGAACAAAAATTTAAGGATGTTAGCCAAGCTTATGAAATCTTAAAGGATCCAAAAAAAAGACAAACTTACGATCAATTTGGGCATGCTGCTTTTGAGCAGGGTGGCGGTCAAGGAGGGTTTGGCCAGCAAGGGTTTGGGGGCTTTTCAGATATATTTGAAGATATATTTGGTGCCTTTGGTGAAGGCGGGCAAAGGGAGAGTCGCGGAGACGATCTTCGATATGATATTACAATTGACTTGGAGGATGCTTTTAATGGCAAAACTGTTGATGTAACAATCCCTAAAATGGTTAATTGCCCTGAAAAACACAGTTATAAGAGCTGTAGCACCTGCGAAGGCCACGGAAAAGTAAGAACGCAAAGCGGTTTTTTTTCGATGGAGCGTACTTGTGGTAGATGTGGTGGAACAGGTCAGGAAATGAAAGGTCGTTGCTCTAAATGCAGCAACACCGGAAGAGTAAAGCAAAATAAAAAACTACAAATTAAAATACCGGCAGGTGTTGAAACTGGAAATAGAATACGTATGAGTGGCGAGGGTGAAGCTGGAGAAAGAGGAGGTTCTTATGGAGATCTATATGTTTTTATCAACATTAATAATCATAAACTTTTTCAAAGAGAACGAGATAATATAATCTGTGATATAGCAGTTCCTTTTACTACAGCAGCTCTTGGTGGGAAAATAGAAGTTCCAACAATTGAAAAAAAAATGGTTAATGTTTCAATTCCAAAAGGAATGCAATCTGGTCATAAGCTACGTATTAAAGAAAAAGGAATGAGTATATTAAGAACTAATAGAAGAGGCGACATGATTGTAAAAGTTCATGCGGAAACACCTGTTAATCTATCTTCAGACCAAGAAAAAATGTTAAATGAATTTAATGATACTCTTACTAAGAAAAACTCTACTATGACAGAGGGCTTTTTTGATAAAGTAAAAAAAATGTTTAATTAATGCAATATCACTTTGATATCGTATCAACAAACTTTGGTAATTTTTTTATTTTAGATAGTAAAAAAGGATTACACTTTATATTAAAAAAAAATGATGCACGGGTAAAAATAATTAAATCTAAATACCTTCCTAAAAAGTCTATATATAATTCAATTCTAAAGAAAAATTTGATAGATCTCTCCAAGGGGAAGAACATTAAAAATAAAATAAAAATTCATTTTTTAACAGGCACAATCTTGCAAAAAAAAGTTTGGAAAAAATTACAAAGTATTCGAATGGGTAAAACTATTTCCTATTCCGATTTAGCCTCTAAAGTTTTAAATAAAAATGCTGTTAGGGCTGTTGCCACAGCTGTAGGGAAAAATCCAATTAGTTTGATTGTCCCTTGTCATCGAGTTATTGCAAAAGATGGTTCAATTGGTGGTTATGCTTGGGGTGCAAATATGAAGGCTAAACTACTAGATATTGAGTATAAAGGAACGGCTGACTCGATATATAGAGGAGGAAAGTGAAACACCGAATCAGCCCCCGCATGAATGCTAACTGCACCTTAATAAATAATT
>MDSZ01191354.1_pt1 | contig 11513 bp, 9 predicted proteins | sample 811201 | NCBI WGS metagenome assembly MDSZ01 (sample SAMN05326647, study PRJNA326480) | marine metagenome | isolation source: seawater | place: Indian Ocean: North | collected 2010 | reverse complement strand
CGGGCTGTGCTCTTCAATGGCACCACTGGCAAGCCCGTATACATGGCAAAATACCTCGCAGACGGTGGCAGTATAACCTACTCCATCACCAGTCGGACCGATAGCGGTTCACCGGCATCCGGAAACCTGACGCCAAGCGGTGGTTTTGCATCCATTACCACCGGTTCAAGCGGGGGTAATGTGGTGGTCAAAGCATTGGCTACCGGTGGTGGTTATGAGACCAAGCACACCAGCATCACCGTGACTGTGGATGGATCAAAAACTGGACAGACCATCCTCGTCCGCGAGGGCGGAGACTCGGGCGGACTGCGCGACCTGCCAATATCCAGAAGACCCATACCTGTGGGCCTGATGTTTAGCTCCACTTCCAGCCTCGACCTTACTTATTCTGTTCCTTCGGGCGCTCCTGTGAAAATCGTGGGGACAGGCAAGGACACACGACTGGTGTTCAAAAATGCAGATGATGGATTTTCCAAGGCTAACCTAAAGAGTGCCTTCAGTGGGGATACCATTACATTCGACCTGACTGTCTCCCAGGCTGGCAATGGTTCATTCCACGCTGCTGAAACTGTCACCCGTACCATAAAATTAAAGAAACCGACCAAAAACCTCTTCTTTGAGGAAAGAAAGTCGGACGCCCGCTACGATGGTGTTAAAAATGCCGCACTTGCACGCATTGCCGCAAAAAGAGGAATATCTGGTGAAAAAGCACTCGCTTTGTTTAACAGTGATAATTACGACTCCGATGGCGATGGCGTATCCAACCTACTGGAACGCGCATTCGGGGGAGACTCACTGGGCAATGACTCCAGGGGGGCAAGACCTGCTCCGGTCAAAGCAAATGACAACAAGGAATACCTCTCTTTTACACGGTACAACTCCGACTACCAGACATCCATGGGAGTTCAATACATCGTCGAGAAAAGTTCAGACCGCAGAACATGGTCTTCTTCCGGCGTAGAACAGGTCGGGACTGCTGTGGACCTGGGCGGGGGCATGGAACGTGTGGTCTATCGCACCACTGCTGCCACTTCTGCAGGTTCCACCCAGTTCATCCGTGTTCGGGTAAAGGCAAGATAATACAAGACTCCAATTATTGTCCATTTTACCTGCAATAAAACAGAGTGCCCGAGGAGGGACTTGAACCCTCACTCCCTAGGGGAAACGGATTTTAAGTCCGCAGCGTCTACCGATTCCGCCACTCGGGCATTCAGAAGATTTTGTATAGCAAGGATGAGCAAAGGAATCGACAAAATATTTAATTAAGAATGGTTAATTTATGAAAACTATAAAAGCTGACCATTTTTTAAGGTCAAATACCCCAAAAGGTAAAACTTGCATTCGCTAAACTACTATGCTTCATAAGAGGAATGAAAGATAGAGTTTTATTTGTAGATGATGAGGAATCAATCCTCAGAGGAATAAAACTCAATCTCGGGAGAACCTTTGATGTGAAGGTCGCCAACGGCCCACATGAAGCGATTGAGATTATCAACGAGCAAGGGCATTTTCCAGTGGTCGTATCTGACATGAGAATGCCAAAGATGGATGGCGCTACCCTTTTGAGGACAATTAAAGAAAGCAACCCAGACACCAAGTGTATCTTGTTAACTGGACATGCAGACTTTGAATTCGGTGGTGCCGAAGCCGTGCAATCAGGATTACTTTTTAAAATATTAAATAAGCCCTGCCCCCCGGATAAACTCAGGGCAACCGTACAAGCCGCACTCAATTCCGAAGGAAATGACCAGGCAGAGGAAAAAGCCCCTGATTTTGTTCTCTAACTTAGGTCTTTAATCTCCTTTTCCTCCGCAACGGACTTGTTGCCAGGATACATAAGTGAGGTAACAACCTAAGAGAAACATGACCACGGATGTCCCTCCTATCAGGGAGTTAAAACCATTGGTGTGAACCATCCATCCAAGAGCAGTCATCGGCATAATGATCATCAATACGGCCGGCCACAGAGCAAAACCATAGCGGGTGCCCCGGACCCGTAAATAAACAACAAAAGTAAGCAGTGCAAATGCGGCCAGTAATTGATTGGTTGCACCAAACAGTGGCCAAATTGCCTTCCATACTGGTTGCATACTACCATCCGGCCCCGGAAAGGATTGGAAAACCAGCAAGGCGGGGAGCAAAAGAGCACCCAAAGTACCAAGGTAGCGACTCGTTTGGTTTCTCCAATCAAACAATTCTTCGATCAGAAACCGAGTCAGACGGGTACAGGTATCCAAGGTGGTAAGCAAAAAGGTGCTAATCGCGAGCATCGCAAATTCCACTCCTAAATGAGAAGGTACACCAACTGCGGAAAAAAACTTAGATGCTCCGGAGGCAAATATACCCACTGGCGTTCCCCCACTCTCTCGCTCTCCAATACTAAGAACCGCAACACAAGCGAGTGCGAAAACCGCCAACACACCCTCAAGAAGCATCGAACCATAGGTAACTCTCCTGGCATCACTTTCTCGTGATATTTGCTTGGAGGTTGTGCCACTGGCGACAATGCTATGAAAACCACTACATGCACCACAGGCCACGGTAATAAAGAGAAAAGGAACGAGCATACCTAACTTCTCGGATTCCCATCCAAGAAAAACCGGGAGTTGTAAAGATTCACCGGCAATTAACATGCCAACAGCACCGAGAGCTAGAATGGCATATAAAAACCCAGCACTTAGAAAATCACGGGGTTGCAGTAGCACTCCAACCGGTAAAACCGCGGCACAAAAACAATAAAGCAAAATACCTGAGACCCATACCTCTTTACTCAATAAAGGCACTGGGAAATAGTGCCCGACAACCAACCCCAAAAAAGTGAGAGGGAAGAAAACCACCGCAAGATTCCGCAGAGAGAAACGATCGCTACGCAACAAAAAACCAAATATTACTGCTACTAAAATAAACCATCCAGAAGCAGATGCGACAGCAGGTTGTTTAGCAAAAGTTGTGGCAGTTAAATCCAAAAATACAATGATTACATAAACCAGGGCAAGGAGGACAAATATAAGGAATAGTTTACCTGCACGCGTGCCGACCAGACCTTTCATCACCTCTGCTATGGAACGTCCCCCGTGGCGAAGAGACATAAATGTGCTGCCAAAATCATGGACCCCTCCCACAAAAATTGCCCCAATCAGAATCCATACCCAGGTCGGTCCCCAGCCAAAATAAGTTGCGGCAAGAATTGGACCTACGATGGGACCTGCACCTGCAATGGAGGAAAAATGATGACCGAAAAGAACGGATGCAGGGGCAGGCGAATAATCGACCCCGTCTTCCTTTGCCAATGCCGGGGTTTTGATGGAGTCATCAAGACCGCAGCGCTTGCTCAAAAAAGACCCATAAATTCGATAGGCAAAGAAAAATACCAATGCACTACTAAGTAAAATAAATGGAAGCATAATTTATCAATGCATTTGCGAATTAATCTGGCAAGCTATCCAATAAATTTTTCTTTTTTAACACTTTTACTTTTCGAAAAAAAACTTCCACAGGTACAATACCTGTGGAAGTTTTGGTAAAAGTTTGTTTCGGCGAAATTGGAAGTGTTATCCCAGGAAAGCTCAAATACTTCACTTTTTCATGCAAACGCAGACGGTTTGTTGACCGAAAAAAAGAAAACGATTCAAGGCGAGGGAGGATACCGTGGGTTTGCCAGGATGGGCTTGGGCTTTCGTTTCCATTCCTCAATTGTGGATTTTGGTGGATATTGAGTGTACATATCTTGCCAACGGAATTTCTTTGACGATAAACTCACTTCCCTCCCCCTTCCAATCCGTATGCAAAAAAACTAGGGGTAACGCCTTTACCAGATCGGCCAAGACTTACCAACAAAGTATTGGATGATCGTCTGCTTGCCATCGATAAGGACGAACAAGAAGGTGGGGTGGTTTTATATTCCCATCTTATGGAATTGAACATAATTTCATTCCTTTCTTTATGTTATTTTGGTTATAGCGATCCTCCCGCAGGATCGTTTGTAGGTTAGACAACGAAACACAAAGTATGGATAATACATATACAGAGGCTTTAAAAAAAGAGACGAACAAACTGAAGCGAGAATTGGTAAAACTCGCAATCGACCCACCTGCGTCACGCAACCATCCACAAACTAACAGACTCCACCTTGAGAAAAGATGCAAATTTTTGATCAATTATTTTTGTAATTAAAACAGGATCTGTCCCCATGTTTATAAAATTTTTCCTTCTAATGATAATTTTCCTCAACTCGATGGGTTGCGCCCCTTCGGCTAATGAAATCGTGGAAGATTGGAAGGCTCGTGGTTGGAAAATCGAAAAACTCCATGGAGAACAGGGCCCGATCGAAAGGCATGGTAAATTAATGAGCGAGAGAGCCAAAGCCATTGAGGCGTCGTGGGTCCAAAATGGGATCAGGAAAACAAGAATTTATTCCCAAAGAAACCACAATATATTAGTTCTTCGGTTTTTTAAAACCGATGGGGATCAATTTGTGGTAGTCATGAAAAAGAAGATATAAAAAAAGGCGATGGGACCAGCCCATCGCCTTCGTTTAAAAATAGACCAATCAATGACTAGGAAGATAGTGCTTCCTTGGTGGTCTTGATAATGGCTGCTGCAATTTTGTAAGGATCTCCGTTGGATGCTGGTCTGCGATCCTCCAAGCGACCTTTCCAACCGTCCTGAATCGTTCCGACAGGAATCCGGATAGATGCACCACGGTCTGAAACACCATAACTGAATTTATCAATGGATTGTGTTTCGTGCAGTCCAGTCAGGCGCTGGTTATTATCAGCACCATAAACAGAAATGTGTCGCTCAATGTTTTTGCCGAACTCTTCGCAAATTTTCTTGAACAGTGCTTCGCCACCTTCTTCACGCATAGCACCGTTGGAGAAGTTGGCATGCATACCAGAACCATTCCAGTCACCTTTAACAGGTTTCGGATGCAGGTCGATCGCAATGTCATAAGATTCGGCAGTACGTTCGAGAAGATAACGAGCCAGCCAGATTTGATCACCAGCATTTTGTGCACCCTTGGCAAAAATTTGGTACTCCCATTGCCCCATCATAACTTCTGCGTTAATCCCTTCGACATTCAAGCCGGCTTCCAGGCAAAGGTGTAAGTGCTCATCGACCAACTCACGCCCTTTTGTATTTCTTGCACCTACAGAAGTGTAGTAAGGACCCTGTGGTCCAGGAAATCCACTCTTAGGAAAACCCAAAGGCAAATCAGTCTCAAGGTCGATGAGGGTGTATTCCTGTTCAAAACCGAACCAAAAATCATCGTCGTCATCGTCAATTGTGGCACGTCCGTTGGACTCATGCGGGGTTCCGTCTGGGTTTAAAACTTCACACATCACCAACCATCCATTCCCACCAAAACGGTCAGGATCTTCAATGACATAAACAGGTTCAAGAAGACAATCGGATGAACCGCCCTCTGCCTGTTCTGTGGAAGAACCATCAAAGGACCACTGCTTGGCATCTTCTACCTTACCGCTGAAGTCTTCAACGATCATCGTTTTACTGCGCAGACTCTGGGTTGGTTGATAACCGTCGAGCCAAATGTATTCTAGCTTGTGCTTACTCATATATTTAAGGGTTAAATGTCTGGAGTTAGACAGAATGCCTGAAAAGGGCAATCATGTATCCAATTAGCAAAAGCAATGCCAAACCCCATTACGAGCCTCAAATGATAAAGATTTGATCAGGATGATAAGAAAATCTGACTACCACCTATTGGAATGGTAAAAAAGCAACCTGTTTAGTTGCGCCATGGTCTTTCCGGTGCATTTGCCATCAACCTCATTTCATCACTTACCCCCGACACTGCACACTTCCAGCACTCCGCTTTTGCATTCATTTTTTCGAATAGGTTAAGGTTGAGAGTGGAAACCAGCCAAGAATCTACTTTTATTTCATTTTCCAATTGCCCAGGAGACCATCCAGAGTGCCCCAAAAAGCAGGCAATATGAATCTTTTCATTTTCCACACGGAGTGATTCTGCCTTGTTAATATCAATACCAAAGTACAGACGGAAAGAGTCGGCACTATTTTTCCAGTCCCATGCCGCAATGATTAATTTTTCTCGTTCAACTGGTCCCCCATCATACACATCTGCTTGCCCAAGAGAGAAATGATTGAATTGGTCGTCCAACTGGTGGAGCTTTTTGCCGAGCGGACGGTTGAGAATAACTCCTAGTGTTCCTTCATCCTCCGAATGGCTGGAGAGAAAAACAATACTCTTGCTAAAATTTGGATCCTGCAAAGAAGGATGAGACAACAATATACTACCAGACAAAGTGGTAGAATGTTGGAATCTGGAAGTTATATTCAAGTACGATTAACTTACCCGACCTTGGCCGGGAAAATCAAGCCTGCTTGAAGATTTTTTACTTTCCAGTACCTACTGCGACTGAAGAAACCTCTTCAGCATTTGCCTTTTTGGATTTTTCGGATGCGGAAGGATTTCCTTCTTTCGGATCTTCCTTGAGTTCACCAGGAACTTCAGGTGGTGGAGTAACTTCAGCATCTCCCCACTGTTCCTCATAGAGTGCTTTGAGGTGAGTAAATACTTCAACGATCGAAGTGTCTTCCTCAATCTCAAAAAGTTTCAAGATCAGTTCCTTATTACTGCGAAGTTGCAAGCGCTTCCCCAAGGTCTCCATTCCTCGGTAACTGTTAATTACATCACGGGCCTCATCCTGCTTGGACAAAATCCTTTTTGCTTCTCTGTATGTTATTCCCATTTTCAATCCTTTTTTGAGGTTTTTATTTAAAACCGATGAAATAGAGATGACCGCAAAGTCATTCCACCATCCCTTCACAAACATTACCCTTACTCAGGATTGCCAACGATTCGATGAAAAAATGCAAAAAAAGCGATTTTTTTTATTCACAACGACCGGGAGAAAAAAAAGGGATGGTCTTTGGAAGACCATCCCTCAATCAAAAAAACTCCGCGAATTATGCAGAAACTACATCCACCATTGCTTTCAGAATGGTATTCCAAGTGGAAGAATTTTCCAGGGTTGCATTGGAAAACATGCATCCATCCCAGCAAATATGCTTAATTCCACGATCCTGAAAATCCTTCAGCCAATATGCCGAGCAACGGGTAATGTCCAACTTTCCATTGGGGTCATCTGCCGGGCAATGCTTGCCGGTTTTGTCATGAGAACCGGCACCATGTACCTGACCATCATTTTGGGCGACATGAAAATCTATGGTCCAAGGCCGTAATTTATCGGTCATTTTTTCATAGGCAGCGTAAAACTCCTCATCGGAATACCCTTCATGAAGAAGGGCGTGCTCTGGGGCATTATAGCCCATCAGGTATAGATAAGTATGCGCAAGGTCAGCCTGAAAACCAAGGGTTTCAGGCATACCAACGCCTTCCAACAGGTCGAGAACATCTTTCCAGCTGTGCATTCCAGCCCAGCAAATCTCGCCCTCAACTGCAAGGCGTTCGCCATGATCCGCAGCAATTGCAGCTGCCTTTTTAAAAGTGTCAATAATCCGGGCGGTTCCTTCACCTGGATTGGCTTTCCATTTCTCCACTCCAAATTCAGCGGAGTCGATACGGATAACCCCACCTTTGCGTACGCCATGGTTGTTAAAAACTTTGGCAATTCGGCAAGCAACTTTGACCGCATCTAAAAATTTTCCCTGCTGTTCGTCAGTTCCCATGGCAGAGTCACCAACAGTACCAGGCCAAACTGGAGCCACAAGTGAACCAACATCAAAACCATGCCCGGCAATTAAATCTGCAGTTTCTTTTAATTGATCGTCACTAGCCTCGGGATCGGTGTGCGGGTGAAATAAAAAGCAATCCACACCATCAAACTTTCTGCCGTTCACATCCGCATTGGCGGTAAGTTCAAGCATTCGTTCCAGACTAAATGGAGGTTCTTCGCCTTCGCCGTCGCCTTTTCCGACAAGACCGGGCCACATTGCATTGTGAAGTTTAAGAGATGAAAGGCTCATATGATTTGAAGATGGGGGTTTATGGTTTTGAAAGCTGTATATTTGTTCAAGAAAAGGGCTGTGATTCAAGAAAAAAGCGGTGTCTTGGATAAAATATAAAAACTGATTAATTCAATTTTTATTTGCTAAAATTCTTTGGTTAATTGAAATTCAATACAATGAACTCATCTATTACTTGTCTTTTTTCACTGTTGCTATTTCTCTGCGTTCAACAGGTGACATTTTCGCAAAGTAGCCAAAGCAACTCACTTTTCCCTCCAAAATTATTGGACAGTGATGGCAAGGAAGTCTCGGTTTCCGTTCTAGAAAACAAAATCGTGGGAATTTATTTTTCTGCACAGTGGTGTCCGCCCTGCCGTCATTTCACCCCGAGTCTAGTAGAATTTCGAAATAAAAATAAGAAAGATTTTGAAGTGGTTTTTGTGTCCTCAGACCAATCCTCCAAAGATCAATTGGAGTATATGAAGAAATACAAAATGAATTGGTATACCATCCCCCACAGGAGCGATGCTGCCAATGCTTTAAAGAAAAAATTTGAAGTCCGTGGAATTCCCTCGTTGGTCATCGTTGATAAGAATGGTAAGACTATTACCAAGAATGGCCGTGGAGATGTTTCCAAGAATCCCACGGGGGCATTGGCTGATTGGAAAAAAAATTCTTAAATCTGTCTTATTTTTAAAATCTCTTCTGCCCACGCAGGAGAAACTTGTTTATTGGTAGTGGGGAATGTTTAAAGCAGATTTTTGTGTAATTGGGGGTGGTATTGTAGGCTTGGCCACTGCTTATCGTCTAAATAAAAAATTTCCCGATCAATCGGTCATAGTAATCGAAAAAGAAAACTGTCTTGCTGAACATCAAACGGGCAGAAACTCCGGCGTGTTGCACTCTGGTATTTACTACAAGCCAGGCTCACTCAAGGCGAGGAATTGCAGGAAGGGGAAATTGGCAATGGAACGATTCTGTAGTGAATATGGGATCGATTATGAACTCTGCGGGAAAGTAATTGTGGCAACTTCCGAAGACGAAACTGCCCGCTTGCAAACGATCTTCGAACGCGGGCAGGCAAATGGGGTAAACTGTCAACTGATTACGAAGGAGAGACTAAAAGAAATTGAACCGCATACTGCTGGTGTCAGGGCCATTCATGTGCCAGAGTGTGGAATTGTCAATTACCGCCAAGTCTGCGAAAAACTGGGCTCCCTACTCTGTGAAAATTCCAATCACCAAATACTCACTGGAGAAAAAGTTCTGCATATTGAACAAGGCAAAACGGACCTAATTATTCAATCCACCAGCCAGGAAATTCACTGCAAGTATTTAATCAATTGCTCGGGGCTACATTCCGACCGTCTGACCAAGATGAGTGGCCAATCATCCCCAGCCAAGATTATACCATTCAAAGGCGAATATTTCTTCTTATCCAAGAAAGCTGAAAAATTTTGCAACCATCTGATCTACCCAGTCCCCGATCCCAAATTCCCTTTTTTGGGCGTTCATTTTACGCGCATGATCGAAGGCGGGGTCGAATGCGGGCCCAATGCGGTCCTTGCCTTTGGCCGGGAGGCCTATGATAAGTTCAAGTTCAATACCGTAGACCTAATTGAGTCATTATCCTACCCCGGTTTTCAGATTATGGCGATGAAACACTGGAAAATGGGTTTGGGTGAAATGTGGCGGTCTTTTTCCAAAAAAGCATTTGTCAAAGCCCTGCAAAAGCTGGTTCCTGCGATTCAAGCAGAACACCTTTCTGTGGCACCTGCTGGAATCCGGGCACAGGCAGTCGGTAGGGCCGGTTCCTTAGTGGATGATTTTCTCATCCAAAAAAATGACCGTATCATCAATGTTTGTAATGCGCCCTCCCCTGCCGCTACTGCATCTCTTAATATTGCTGAGGAAATTATCCAAAACTTCTAGGACTTACTCCTCCTAATTGAAAATATTTCAATACGGGGAAATCTCGTTGAATAGATTGAGAGTAATTGGCATTAAGGACCATTCTTATGGATCAAAAATATATCAAATACTTTATTGCCCTTTTAATGCTTTTAGCAGGAACTTCCCCTGTCCTCCCGGGAAAGAATCCAGAAGTTCTTAACGAGATTTCAGTAACCGGTTCCAGTATTCCGGAACTGGACCTTTCCCGGTCATCAATTTTGACAAAAAATCAAGTCCAGGATCGCCAAATTGATAATTTAGTCGATCTTTCGGCACTGTCTCCCAACCTTCATATCAACAATAATTCCATCCAGTCTTATGGAGATATAATAGCGATCCGGGGGATCGCTAACACTCAATTATTCGGACCTGCCGGCGTCCAACTCTACATAGACGGCATTCCACAAGCTGATATCTCCACTTATGCCTCTACTTTGTATGATGTTCAAAGCATTGAAGTTTTGAGGGGGCCTCAAGGGCACAAATTTGGGAAATCGGTTAGCGGTGGTGCGATCAATATCAAAACCCAAGCTCCCAGCGATCAACAAATAAGCAAATTCTCCGCTTCATACGGAACCTTTGATACCCAAAAATATAATCTCAACAGCAGCGGTCCACTCGACGAAGAAGGATTTTCCTACTCCATTGCTCTACAAAGAGCTTTATCGGATGGTTATATCAATAACACTTCCGGCAATGCGGACACCTCTGAGACTTGGCATGGTTCACTTCGATTCTCTTTGGACAGAGGCAACGGCACCAAGATCGGTTTTGGTGCAAATTTTGAAGCCCATGAACTGGGTGCCCAGCCCCTGGTCAACCGTAATCAGGCAGATTTCTACTCACGTTCCACCGATTTTGATGAACTCACCAAGATCGAACGAAACCAGCAATATTTGACAGCAGAGTCTGATCTAGGTGGGTATACATTCTTTTCGATCACGAATCGAAACGACTGGAGCATGAACCCTAATCGTGTTGATTTAGATTTATCCAACATTCCAGATCAAAGCTCCGTCATTGTTCAAGATCAGAATGAATGGACCCAAGAGCTAAGAGTTGAATCAGAACAAGGTTCAGAAATCAATTGGGTACTCGGAGCCTTTTATTCCGATAGTAAAACCGAAGGCGATGCTATTAGAAAATTTGGGTTTCTAACCATAACTGAACAGACAGTCTACACCTTGGCATCCCAAAATTTCGCTCTCTTTACTTCTATCAGTAGGGAGATTACTGACGCAGATTACATTTCTCTCGGTCTTCGGTACGACAATTTTAAAAAGAAAATTGATCGCATAAAAACATCAGATCTCCCACTGACGGGGACAAATCCTTTCTCAGATTCCAAAGACTTTGATTCCTTTTCTCCTACACTTAATTGGGAAAGAAAAATTACAGAAGGATTGACAGGAAATATTCGTGCAACCTATTCGGAAAAGCCCGGAGGCTTTTCTGCTTACACCTTAACTAATAGCCAGATTACTTTTCTCGAGGAGGAAACAATTTCGTATGAAATCGGATTGCTATTCGCTCCTACGGAATTATGGGGTTTGAACCTAACGGCCTACCTAAACGAAATTGAAGACTACCAGTTTGAGCTACCCGAT
>MDSZ01143510.1_pt1 | contig 11513 bp, 3 predicted proteins | sample 811201 | NCBI WGS metagenome assembly MDSZ01 (sample SAMN05326647, study PRJNA326480) | marine metagenome | isolation source: seawater | place: Indian Ocean: North | collected 2010 | reverse complement strand
TATTGCATAGGTGTATTAGCAAAAGCTAATATAATGCGCCCTAAAGGGCTTGCTTGCTGCATTGAAACTCTATCTGGCCTTGATGATTGTTGTGACTCTTCTGTAATTTCCTTAAGATCTAAAAATGCTTGTTCTTCTGCTTGCTTTTGATCCATGCCACTTTTTATAAGAGACTTAATTCTATTTCTATAAAATGTTGCGCCACCAAAAGATATTGCAAAACTATCCGCATATTGTGTAGGTATAAAACCTTTTTTAAGTAAATAAGATAATCCTGCTCTAAATTTATTTTCTGCAGTTGCTGCTGTTCTTGCAATTTCATCTGCATTAACATCAGTTTTTAAACCGGATCTTCTTGATTTTAAAAAGTCTGAATTAAATATTGTACTAAAATCTTTCCAAAATTGTGGTTGATTAGCAAAAGCTTGAGCAACGCGTAAAGGATTATTATCTGTAAAATTTAAATAGTTAATAGCAGATATTGTTTGTAGCAATGCAGATCTAGTGTTAAAAAACATTATACCACCAACAGAATTATTAACCCAATTTAAATATTGATTAGTTAATTTATTACCACCGGTTGGTCTATTTCGCCCAGTCTTCATTCTGTAAAGCATGTTTTCTAACGCCTCTACATAGTTATCACCATATAAAGCACGAAGCTTATTCATATTATCTTTGCTATACACTTCGTCTATATTAGCTTGCCATTCTTTTAAATAATCACCTCGCTTTACAGTATTTGTATAATCAACAAGATCTGTAGTAATTGTTCCAGCTAGCCAAGATCCACTTGGCGCAGGATAACCATCCGGTGTTAAAGTTTGTATTTGATTAGCAAATTCTAATAAATTTTTATTATTATCAATATATTTATTTATAGCGTCTATATCTTTTTTAGCCACTCCATCTGGTAACATATCTTGCTTATTCCATAAATATAATCTTATTGCTTCTTCATTTGTAAAATCTCTTACAGCTTCTTTATTAAGCTTAGCTGGGGTATTTTTAATTTTACTTTTTAAATCAGCCCATGTATTAAGTGATGCTTGTTTAGCATTTTCAAAATCGCGTATACCTCTGGCATATGGATTTAAAATATTATTTTGATACCATTCTAAATTATTATTACCAGCTTTGCCTTTACCAAGAGTTGGATATATAAGACCAACATAATCTTCTGCAGAATAAGGAACAAAAAATTTGTAAGGATTTCTTTTTGCACCTAATTTAGCTGCTCTAGCATCAGAATACCTTGCTTCAGCTTTAACACCTTTTACACCTTCTAATATTTTATTAAATTGATCACTTAAAGATGTTATTTTTGCACTAGCAAAAACTTTTGCCCCTTTTTCATTTTCAATATTTATAGGTGAATTAGGAACTGATTTTGGTTTTAATAATTTAAATTCTGCAGTAAAACTAAAATTACGCTTACCATCATCTGGTTTTCCTTTTTGTTTTTGTTTGCCACCTTGTTTAAATCTAAAATTACCTGTAACAGAAAAATCAAAAGCAGGCGTACTTAATTCTAATAAGTCACTCCCAATATGATATAATCCTTTACCACCAATTTGAATATATACAGGGGTTCCCTTTGGTACTTTTTTTAGATAATGATCTATTACTACAGAAGGACTAAATAATAAAGATTTTTTTGAGCTTTTATTAAAAATATTATTTATTTTTTCTCCGGTAGATTTTTTAATTGGCCTGCCAAAAGGAATTGTTGTTATTATATCGTCTCCTTTTAATCCTTCACTTTTATTTACAGCATCTAAAATTTGTTTTTCAATACCGCTTTCTTTTAAAGAATTAAGATAAAATTCAAGTTCTTTACCTGCAATAAAATCTTTTGGTATTACAAACTTTCCTTCTTTATCTAATTTAACTGTTACTTGACCAAAATTAGCTTTATCATCAGCTTTTGCTTCAACTATAATAGCTTTACCTTCTTTATATATTTGTATATCTGGTAATGCTTTATTATATGCAGCGCCACTTTTAGATGTATTAACCCCTAAACTTTGTAAAAAATTAATAAGACTATCCTCATATATTACCCCGCCGTACCTAGTACCTCTTTTAATTATATTATCCTTAATACCTTTTGTAATGTAATCTTTTATAACTTTACTTGTTTTAAAATTCTTAAAAGCATCTGAATCAATTCCTTGATTAATACCAATTTGAGCTAACTGGGTTGCTTCATTATAGAATTTTTTAACAGGTATTTTTTTACTTGCTAAAGGTAATTGTGTTTTTTGTTTAAATTCTTTTGCAACAGCAGGATCTACATTTTTTCTTGCCTGCTCACTTATTTCTTGTATTACAGCATTTTGTAATTTTAATTTTCTATCTGATTTTGTAGAAGCGTTTTCACCGTCAGCAATATAATAATCTATAAATTCTTGTTTAGAAGGTGGGTTTTGATTCCAGTCTAAAGTTGTACCAACACCTTTTTTAAAGTTAATATTTTTTAAAGCAATATTTTTTAACGTTTCAAAGTTGTTGTTAAGGAAGTCTGTAAACGATTTAGAGGTAGCTGTATTCTTACCAAAAGTATTTTTAATATCTTTACCTATACGGTTTTTTATTATGTCATTAAAAGCTTTATTTCTAATAGCAACTCTTTTTTTAGGAGATAGCTTTTCAGTGCCTTTTAATTTATTTTCAGCATTAATAATTGCTTTTTCAGAAGTATTATCTATTTCATTTACTAAATCTTGTAAACCTAAATCTTTTAATACATTTTTTACCTGTACAATATTTACTGGTTCATCCGCAATTTGTGCAGCTTCTGGTGCATCTATTGCGGTTTCACTTTTTTGTTTTTGTCCTTCTTTAAATAAACTTCTTTTAGCGCCTAGTTTTCCAAATTTAGTATTTGCAAATATAAACTCACCAAACCCTTCTATGCCAACTTTACTACCATCTGCTCTTGTTTCTTCAGGATTAAATTTAATTAGTCTATCAGTAACATTTTCAATAGTTTTATCGGCTTCTTCTTTGCTAGTAGCTTTACTTTTAATATAGTTATTTATAATTCCATCTTGCTGTATTAAAGAATTATATATAGGATTAAATACTTTAGGGTTTAAAAAGTCTTCTTTAGTTTTAACAGTATTAGGAACTAAATTATTTATATCCCTAAGTAATGTAGACGCTGCATCTTTTACTTGAGTTATTTCTTCATCTTCTGGTATTTGTGTACCAGCTGGCCTTAATTCAGGTAATTTTAATTCAGCAACAGGTTTACCGTTGAATTTATTATATTTTTTTAAGAATTGTATAACTCCCGAACCGTCTTCAATACTTGAAAAATCCACCGCACCTTGGCCTCTGTTACCTAATAACTTGAGTATTTCATTGCCTATAGTAGACAGCATAGAGGCGTCATCAATTGAAACGGTTTCTTCTGTTAAATTTTCTCCCCTTAATAAATCAGAAATTTTAGCAAAAAATTCTTCATTAGATTCTCTGCTTTTTTCTTTAACCCCTAATAAATTATTAACAATTTCATCTGCCGCTTGAATTATTTGAGATACTTTAGAATTATTTTGTGGGGCATTAACTACAGAAGCTCTTAAATCAGTTAATTGGGAATCAGTCATAGTACTTTGAAGTGCGTGCAGCCCTTCATGATGCACCACATTTGATGCAAATATTGCGTTAGCAAGATTATCAGGACTAACTCCTTCATCTATAACCGAATTTATATTTTCTTTTACTGATAAAAAGATTTTTTTAGAAGGTACCGCAACACCAAAAGCATTTCCATCTATAGCCTCTTTAACATTTCCTTCAATAGCTATATTATTTTTTTTAGCGTAATCTTCTAATTCTTGTCTAGTTTTAAAACCTATATATTTAAACCCGTTAAATAATTCAGGATTTGCGTTAACAAAAGCTCCAAAATTTTTATCTTGAACTAAATATTCTTGTTTAAAAATTACGCCTCCTTCTTTTTGATTTAACTCTTTTAATTTTTCTTCATTTAATTTTTTTTGAGCTTCTGTAAATACAGTAGGGGTGCTTTCCTCTAATAATTGATTTTTTCTATTTAAACCAGCTTTTTCAACTTCAATGTCGAACATTTCTTTTTTAGCTTCAGGCTCAAATTTTCTATATCTTCTATTATATGCAATATCTTCAGCTACATCAATTTCATCTAATTGGTCAGACACTTCTTGCTCACTTAAACTACCGTCTCTATATTGTTGCTCTAATTCTGCTTTTTTATTTTTTGAAAATTCTCTAATAGTATTTTCATTAAACAATGCTGAGCCTTCTCTATATAAATTTTTAGCAGTATTCCTAGTAGTATTTGCTACAGTTGTAATTGGGCCTGTTGTAATTAAGGCTAGACCCGCAGCTTCTTTAATTCTTTTAGAATCAAACGTATTTATATTACCACCACTTATTTCTTTTAATGCTGCAGTAGTAGCACCCATATTCATACCCTCTTGCAATCCTTCCGTCCCTGATTCTACAGCTAATTTAGAAGCAGGATTAAAATAAGTTCTCCAATCTACAGCTTTTTCTTTTGCATTTTGTAAAGCAGCTTTTGTTCTTCCTTTTAAAATATTTCTTCCAATACTTCTAGGCATAACTTTAAGGCCTTTTCCTAATACAAAAAAGTTACCTAATAAATCTAAACCAGCAACCCCAAAAGCTGCCGGCCCTATCTTATCAAAGTCTACTAAATTCTGATCAATAAGATCCGCTAGTCTTTCATTTTGTTCATCAGTAGATAATTTATCAAAATTTGGAATATATTCTTTTGCAGCAATATCTAGAACTTCTTTAGTCATACCACCTGCTTCTTGTATATATGTTCCAACACCACCGCTCATCATAGCTTGAGCTACTTGAAACACTTGACTTCCCATACCTTTTTGAAAATCACTAAATTGAAAATCTAAATCTCCGTTTTCATCAAATAATTCTGGTCCTCTACCAAGAAGATCTATAGTGTCTTGATATTCTTGGCCTTCAGCTAAATTAAAAATTATATCTGCTTTTGCTTCTTTCTTTAAATTATTAGCATAAGCTAAAGCTTCTTCTTTAGTACCTAAATCTCGCCCTTGTCTAGTTTGAAATAAATTTTTTTGTTGCTCTATTACCTTATCACTCCAGCCTTCTTCTTCGGCTTGTTTCATAACAGTTTCTTCTCTGTTATTTATTTTATCAACTAATTCATTTGCTCTGCCTAAACGCTGTGCCGCGTTTTTAACCTGCATATAATCTATACTTTGTTCGGCAGTTTGCATTGTTTGTAATAAAGATTTTTTAAAGTTATTAGAAAAAGGTAAGTTACCAATAAAAGGAAGGTTTTCTACCATTGTATCAGCCATAGCTTCTCTATTAGCTTCTGCCTGTTTTACTTGCTGAGCATAATCTTGATCAGAAAGTTTTTCTAATTGATTTATTATAGCATCGTTGTAAGTTTTAAATCTAGTATCTAAACTTTTAGACTTTTGTCCAGCTTCATTATATAAAGAATTTATACCTTCATTAAACTTTTTATTAGCTTTAGAAACTTCTTCTGGATTAGTTAAATCAGTATTAGCTTCTATTTCTTTTTTTAATGCTTCAATTTTAGGCTGTAATATAGGCTTAACTTGCTCATAAAATGTAGGAATAAAATCATCTCCTTGATACGCTTCTTTTTTAATAGCATCAAGTTTTAAAGGCCAGTCTTTTCGTTTTGTGTCTTCAACAGTAATATCTTTAAAAAGCTCCTCAACTCGTTTATATGCTTGATTAGCTTCAGTTGGAATCTCTTCAACTCCATATTCATCTTCAAAACTACTTGATAAAGTAAATGGTACTTCAAGCGGGTCTGGATCTGAATATATGGTTTGTTGTGGTCCAAAAATTAAATCATGATGACTCATACTTATTTTAAACTATATTTATTAGTTAATCTGTTCCATATAGCGTCCATTTCTTTTCTGCTTATACCCGTTTGTTTATATAAAAGCTCTTTAGTAAGATTTTGTACATCAGTAAAATCTGTGCCATAAAAATCAATAGGCTTCATACCGGGTCCACTAATTTTTATACCTTTTATAGGGTCACCACCTTTTTCAGGATTATCTTTTTGTACAGTACTTGCTTTTAAATTAAATTTACTTAATTGATCAACTACTTCTCCAGTTTCAGGAGATTTTACAAGAGCTCTTACTAAATTTTCAACTTCGCCCTCTCCGCCTGTTAAGCTGCTTATAAGATCGCCTAAATCTTTTTCAATATTGTATTGAGGCCCATCTTTCTTTGGTGAGTTTATTTCTTTAACCTTTTCATTATAAGCTAAAATTTTTGATCTGCCGGTAGCTCTAATACCAGCTTGTTTTAGTGCTTCGGTTTGAGATTTACCTTGTGCTGTAGCTAATTCAGAATTATAAGTAGCAAGTGATCTTTCTACATAATCCTTTTTTAGTTCTTCTTTAAAAGCATCTAATTTACCTTTTGACATAAGGTATTCTAAGTCTTGCATGGTATCCATGTTTTTACTGCCCACATCATCAAAGTTATTTAACAATGCTTCTGAAACTAGATAATTACCTTTACCAGTATCCATAATATATTGGCCCACTTGACTTACCGCATCTCCCTCACCTAATGTGTCCATATAATCTTGAAAGTTATTTTCAAATATTGTTGTAAGCTCTTTACGTGTAGGATCATTAGGATTTTTAAAGTCTACTCCTTTTAAATCATTTATATTACCTTTTTGTGCAATAGTATTTTGTACTTTAGCTTCAACAGCAGATTTTGCCTCAGCGTTCATATAATCATTAACAGTTTCTTTAGGCTGGTATCTAACAGTAGACATTTTTTCAATATCCCCAAGAGGCACTCTTACCTTGCCTTTTATGTCATCTGTAGGATCATCCCACGAACCTTCAATAATAATTTGACCGTTTTTATCTTGCTTATATTCTAATTCAGCAGTACCATCAGCAACCGCGGCCCACCAAGATTCTACTTTAGAAGAATTTGTATTTGATAAAGTACCTGCATCAACTCCTGCTAAATATTTTTCAGCATTTACTCTTATAGTTTCTTCAGCTACTTTTATTTTACCAACTTCTCCATCTAAAATAGTCATACCTTTTCTATATTGTAGTGGACTAATTCTTCCATCCGCTTGAGCTTGATATAATTCATTTGCTTTGTTAACTAACATTGTAGAAGCGGCGGCTCTTGCATTTTGTATACCATCAACTTTAGTTTCATCTTCAAAATACAATCCTTCTCTTTGCTGCACATGCATTTTATACATTTGTGCTTGCCTAGTTTCTTCAAGCCTTCGCGCATTTTCAGCATCAAGTTTAGCTCTTCTGCTTTGCTGGACAGCTCTAGCCACTTGCTGACCTTGTTGTATACCTAGTTGTATACCTCTATTTAAAGAATCTATTCCTTCAGTACCTGTTGGTCCAAATTTTGTTGTTAATGTAGGATCAAACGATCCAAACCCCCTCGGTTGTGCCATATTTATAATTTAATTTATTATTAACTTTAAAGATTTCCAGCTATTGCCGATCCGGCACCTGTCGCTGCTTGTGATAAACCTTCTAATAACATTCCTCTTTGTCTTTCATTAGCGGCTCTTGCTTGTCCCGCTTCTGCTTGTCTTTGTCCCATAAGGGAGGCTAATCTATTATACTGTGCCATATTTACATTCATATCGCCTTGTCTTCCTAGTCTATCAGCTTCAAAAGCAGTTCTAGCACCAAATTGTGAAGCTTGATTCTCCATTTGCGCATTAGCTAATTCAAGCCTATTACCCGCTCCAAATTCATCTCTTGCAAATTGATTAAGCTGTGCTGTGTTAAACTGCTCCATTTGTGCCTCGGTTTGAAATTGTTGTAAAGCAAATTGATTAGCAGCTGTTGCATTAAATCTTTCAGCATTATTTAAAGCTTGAGCTTCAAATGCAGCCGCTTGATTCATAGCATTTGCCGTAAACTGTGAGGCAGCATTTTTTTGTCCAACATTAAATTGTTGCTGACCTAAATCAAATTGTGATGCTAAGTTTTGTTGCCCGAGCTGCTCTCTTTGTAATTGCATTTCCCCCTGAGCTCTTCTAATCTCATTTTCTTTTACTTGCTTATCTATATCAGCAGCAATTCCCGCTTTTGATTTAGCTGCCGCAGCAGCAAGCGCTGTAGCACCTCCTGCGCCTGTGCCTGCTTGTGCAGCAAGGTCTTGAGACGCCGCTAATGATTGATCTGCTTCTTGTGCAGCCATTTCAGCAGCAGCTGTTGATACTTGTAAATTATTCATTTCATTAGTAAGACCAGTATCTTCGCCTCTTAAAAGCCCGGCTACATTTGTTTGATCAGCACTATACCCTTGGGCATCATAGCCCACAGCTGTCATAGATGCAGGCTCACCTAATTGAGGTAATCCAGCCTGTGCCGCTGCGGCCATTTTAGAAGCCTCAGCAGTAGATGGAGTATAAGTTTGGCCAGTCATTCCTTCAAAAGCATTTTTAAATTTAAAGTTCATAACCTTACGCTCCATTACTTTTTGCTTTTTAACGGCTTTTTTCATTTGTTTTTTCTTTCTTTTTCTACCAAAAAGAGAGCCAATACCTTTTATAATACCACCTGCTGCGCCTGCAATGCCCGCTACAACTAAAGGGGCTATACCATAAGTTAAGCCCTCTGGGCTAAAAAATAATAAATCTAATATATCCATGTTAATTACTTGAATTTACAGCTTCAGAACTTATAGCAAATAATTCTGCTTTATTTGAAGCATTTGATGATGATAATTTTATTCTAACTCTCATAAATGTGCCTTTAACCCCTGCTGTTAGTTTTGTTGCATCCGCAACTATACTACCATTTTGTACTTTATATGTTGGCTGCTGCGACACTATTGGAGCAAAGTATTTACCTTCTTTTTCTTTAAAAGGAAATTTAATTATTGTACTCATTATATATTAATTTTGCGTTATAGCTATTGTTTGAGCGCTTAAACCGGTAACTCTTGAATTAGCATTTGTTATTGTTATAGTACCTGTTCTTGTAGATCCCGAAGTATTAGCAGCTACATTTATATTAAAAGGATAATTTAAATTACCTTGATCAATTCCGTCAGGATCAATAGTTTTTGTTTGAGAATTACCATTTATAGTAAGCCAAGGCTGGTTTGATTCAACTGTAACTGGTACATTTGCTTTTTCACCAGCCACATCTCCAATAACTAAGTTTGGATTTGAACCACTAGCATTAAATGTACCTGTAGTCGGCATGCTTGCCGCCATAGCTGCGTTTACTTCTCCAGCCCCACCTATTGTTGCAGTTGCAGTAGTTGTTGATTCAATAGCAGGCAGTGTTATTGTAAATACTAAATTTTCTTGCGCAGCGTCTAATGTTGAAGCAATAGTTGTATTAGCAACATTATATGTTACAGTTTTACTAGTAGGTAATAATACTTTAGTTGTGCCAGTAGCTGTAAATGTTAAAGTAGCTCTTCTAAGACCATCTGCATCATAAGGACTTATTTTATAAGCAGTACCCGCAGTAACACCTGCTGGTAATACTAAAGTTCCAGATGAAGCTGCTGCCCAAGTTAAATTATTTTCGGCACTAACATTGCCACTTATAACTAAATTATTATTTGTTATAGTAGAAGTTACTGCAACAGGATAATTTAATACAACCTGATTAGGATAAGTAGTTGGCTTAAATTCTTTTAATTTAGCACTATTTCCCATACCAGCGCCATGAGCATCACAATAATAATACAATGTAGTAGGCGTATTACTATCTGTTGTAATTTGTGTATAAGCACCCGCTGTACCCGGCGTGCCTATATAGGTAACGCCTGTAGTATATTCACTTCCTCCACTTGTTTGACTAAATTTAAGCAAATGCCCTGTATTAGTAGAATCTCCTTGCAAAAATATATTATTTGCGTTTTTAACTAATACTATACTAGGTGCCTCTCTATAAAGCTCATCTAAGTCATTAGACGTTAAATAAAATTTATTAGCAGATCCGTTATTGAGTACTTTTACATACTTATTAGTGTCACCATGAGAGCCCGCTGCACTTTTTAAAGCAGTTAAAGCACTAACGTTAGAAGTTATATTTACAGGATCTATATAATTGTCTCCTACTGCTGTAATGGTTGTATTTAATTGTGCATTAGCATCTGCAACAGTATAAGTAACCAATGCAGGAGCTAATGTTGCATTTGTAACAGAATCTCCAATACTTACTGTTAATAAACTTACTGTAAATATTAAATCAGCGCCAGTTCCACCTATAGTTACTTCTTTAATAGCATCAGCACCAACGGAAGTATATTGTATTTTAAACACTAAGTTACCGTCTGTAACAGCGGTAGGATTTGTTATAGTTAAGCTAGAATCGCCAGTTAAAGTTACGTCAGTTATTTGATCAAACTGGTAATCTGAATTTTTAGGACTAGCTGTAACTATCCATTCAACAACATCGTTAACTTTAGCAAATACAGATTGCTCACCCTCAATAACAATATTATTAGCGCTTCCCGCAAATTGTAATGTTATAAGATTAAAACTATCTAATGTAGGTGTATTACCTATAGTTGATAAGTCTGTTTGTAAAAAATCTAATTCCCATCCTGAAGTTCCTTCATAACTAATATTATTAAACGTTTTTACAAGACTAGGGCTATCATTTAATATAGGCTCAACATAAGAATCTGCACTTGCAGCGCCATAAAAGCTATTATAGTTTACACTTGTATCATTATGTTTCCATAATTTTCCATCTTTAAAGGTATAATATATATTATTTAAACTAATACCTTTTTCTTGTTGAAAAGATTTAAAACTAGTCCATCCTTTTGCGTTTTCATCAAAAGAAATAGTTAAGTAACCATCTGAAGCAGTCCCAACATTTGTATCATTAAACCCGCTAAAGCCTTTACCTATTAAAGTTAAATTATATAAATTATGGTATTCATCATAAGAACCAATAACTTGATCAGCTTTTTTTAATGCATCTCTATAAAAATCGCCCATACCACTATTAGATATTTCTACTAAACCATTTTGAGATAATCTCATAACGCTACCTCTATTTTTGTCAGTAAAATATTTAGCATAGCCATAATAAGCAAACGATGCAGGATTACTTGAAATCCCAAATTCACCTGCATAAGGTGCTATTGTTCCTAAAAATTGTGTATTACTAGTTACAGGAATAGCGCCTCCTTCTGCTGAATATATAAAATCTTTATTTATAGGTGATCTTGAAACTTTATCCTCCTGTAAAATAACAATTTGTGTATCATCTGCAAATAATTTTTGAACAGATCCATCTTGGGGATCTAGCGATATTGTTAACCCGCCTTCTGATTCATTAAATTGATTTATATAATTTATATTAGTTCTTGAATTAAATAAACCACTAGAATGTATCAAAGTATTAAATCTTCTTTCTTGTGCAAAATTTTCTTTTACTACATAAGCTCTAACACCTACATCAAAAGCTTTTTCATTA
>MDSZ01061619.1_pt1 | contig 11513 bp, 14 predicted proteins | sample 811201 | NCBI WGS metagenome assembly MDSZ01 (sample SAMN05326647, study PRJNA326480) | marine metagenome | isolation source: seawater | place: Indian Ocean: North | collected 2010 | reverse complement strand
TTATATGAGTTCGGAATGCGAATCATGCCGCTGGTGTCGAAAGCGACGGCTGGGTCGCTGCAACCGAGTTCCAGCGCATTGTGCCACTCCCTCATCAACAGACGCCCACCCTCCTTGATGCGGCGCACGTCCGACGCAGAGGTGGGCATGTAGGTTTGACTCAGGGGCACCCATACGTGGAAGCCACCTCCGCTGAACCACACGTAGTGTTGCAGGTCTTGCTCAAGCAGATAGGTGTGCAGCCGACGGACCTGCTGCTGCATGTAGTCGAACTCGACCTCGGCTCCTCGCTGCTTGAAGTCCTTGCAGTCGAAGTCCATGATGAAGTGGTGGATGACTGGCGTGTCGTAGTCGACGCGGTGATGGCGTGGTGCCTGTGTTGCCCTATAACCGTAGGCTGTGAAGTAGGCGTTACCGCTTCCATTCTTCCCACGCCAATAGCGCTCCAGTTCAGTCCACGAGCGCACGATGTAGCGACCGCCCTGCTTCCCGTCCGACCCAATCTCCAGCACTTCGCGAGGGAAGTCGAGCGGAACGAAAGCCATGTGGCTCACTCCAAGATGCCCTTGATTTTGCGGTCGGCTTCGTTGAAGACGAGGTAGCCTTCGGTTTCGTGCAGCAGTTGTGGGGTATGAGCGACAACGTGGATGGTCCAACGGCGGATGCCTGCATCCTCATCTACGCCAAGTTCGACGTAGTCCGTCAGTCGCATCTGCTTGTGGACGGTGACTTGCGCCAGTTCGTCATGTAGCAGGCTATGACCCACAACCACTTCGACGCCTTCGGGCATCTTCTTCTGTAGCACGTAGCGCAGTTCTTCACAGCGCTCTGCCGTCTTTTTCTTCAGTTCATCTCTGTTCATTGTTCAGGCCTCCATCGTGGGCACAGTTCCATGTAGTCGCAAAAGCCGCACTTGAAGTCGGCTGAGGTTGGGAGGAAGTCGCCGCTGAGGTGAGCGTCCACCAAGGCAGTGAGGCGCTTCTCAACGGACTTGGGCGCGTAACGCCCACCCGGACCACTGACCGACTCATAGTCCCAGTGCGGTCCAGTGCCGCCGTTGATGCCACCGCCGGGGAAGGCCCAGCCCCATCCTGTGATGGGGAGGAACTCAGCGTGTGGGCTGTGCTCCAGCATCATGCGATAGAACTGCATTTCAGCGCGCATGTCTGATGCCTTGTTCGGCTTCCACTTGCCGGTCTTCAGTTCCATCAGCACAACCCCTTGGCGACTGTCATCAAGGAACATACGGTCAATGTAGCCCTTCATGTGAATGGGAACCTCTGTGCCGTCGCTCGCGACGACCATACGGGTCGCGTGAATCTCAGCCTCGTTGCCCACGGGGAACCAGTCGCGCACCTCTTCCTCTGTGCAATTGCACAATCGCTCGAACTGCCATGTCACGTAAATGCGCAATTGCTCAGGCTCGCCGTAGATGTAAGGCTCAGGTGGGGTAGGCAGCGCCTCAATGCACATTGTCAGGGCCTTCTCTCTGTCGCCTGACTGGATGAGTTCGTAGACCGTGTGGACGATTGGAGCCATGGCCTTCCACCAATATTCCACAGCGTCGTGGACGTTGCTCCCGCGAACGTGGTAGTCGCGAGTCTCTCCTGTATGACCGAGCACCTTCTCGATGAAATATTGCTGAGGACACCAATGGAACGTGCCCAGCGTTGACTTGCTCACGCGCAGGATGGTGTCTTCCATGTCAGGTTGCCACGCATAGGTGCTCTTGTCATAGGACTTGAGCAGGTCTTTGTGCTCATAGGAGTCACGCTCATTGTTCCCTCCTTCGGGGTTGGGATTCCATCTCACTGGAACGCACCGCCCATGGATGGCTCGTTGTCTGAGCGGTCATACTCCACGCTCTTGCGCTTCGTGTAGACGACCTTTCCTCGCTTGAACAGGTCCATGTCCAGCAGGAAGTGGTCGGGGACGTCGTCAGCCAAGTTCATCTCGATGATGGACTCATAGGGCACGATGCGTGTTCCGCCCTTCACGAGTTTGAATGAGGCGAAGCCTGCGAACGGTCCGTCCATGGGCATGAACTCGCCCGTGAAGGTCGCACGCTCAGTGCGTGAGACGGCGTAAGTCACGTCCATCATCACCATTCCACCCCCTTTTGCCACTTCTTTCGCCACACCGCGATTGACACCATACTGGGGGCGTCCATCTTGGCTGCTATCTGAGCGTCATTCAGAATGTTCTCCTCAAACAGCATCTTCACCTCATCCTTCTCATCTTGAGTCCACCGCTTCTTTTTGCCGTTCGTGGGCGGATGTGGGTCCTTACCCATAGAGAGGCGGGCGTCCTGCAGTTTCAACATCGCACGAACCACCTCCTTATCCCGCCCCAACATGATGGCGATTTTTGGCACGCTAAGGTCAGGGTGGGTAGACCTCAGCCTATCGAGTTCCTCCCAATCCTCTTTGGTCATATCACGCCTCGTGCGCGGTTGCAGTGCCTCCTCTATCCTGTCCTCGGGCGTGGTGGTGCCAATCGTCGCGGAGGCATCTTCCATCAAGCGCTGCACGTAGACGGCGGCGTCCATGAGTTCTTCCTGCAGGTGTTGCAGCCACTCAAACAGCGTGAGGTCTGTGCGCTCCATGGTTACGCCGTATTTGTTTTTGCCAACAGCAGCACGCTGCTGAATCTTCGCACACACTCTGTCTTCAATCTTGCTCATTTCAATCACCAATAGGTCGTAGGCGCAGGCGCACCTGCGGCGACATTCAAATCCCAGCCGAGGCTGTCGTAGATGTTCTTGAGTTTCGACTTGACCATGACGTCAAGCACTTTCTCCCAGTTGACGTGATAGCGCCGTAGTTCAGTCTCTTCACGGAAGGCGATGTAGGTAGCCCTACGCCGCTCTCCCTTGAGCGTGAAGTAATCGGGCGCATCGCCCTTGAAGCCGGAAACGTAAGTCCACGGCACGCTGTCGCCTTTGCGCCACGGCTCACCCTCGTTGTGCTGGTTGTAATACAGCGCCGCCTTGGCCGCTGGTGTTGGAGATTCATAGTCGTCAGGTTCCTTGGTCAAACGGGTGGATGCGATGACGTCATGGATGCTGACGTGACCTGCCTTCACGGCAAGCGAGATGGCGCGCAACGCTTCAGTGACCTCCTCCTCGGAGGCCCCGTGACCGACCATGTCCATGGCTGTGCGCTGCACGCGCTTTGTGATAGCGGAACTGCTCGATGCCTTGAGTTCATAGCCCGACACCTTCAGTTGTCCGGCTTCGCTCTCAGGCCACGTCTTGAATCCGAAGTAACGGTTCTTCACAGGAGCCGTGGTCCAGTAATCGAAATACGCCTCCAGTTCCACGTCCATGTAGGGCAGCGACAGTTTCTCTTGCGCCGTCTTGGTCAGGTGGTCAGCGAGTGCCTGTGCCTCGTCAAAGGGCACTTGGATGAACGCTGAGTCAGTGTGGCCGAACAGCGACCTGTAACCCATCTCCTCGCTCTCAGACATCAGATGGCGGATGGCCTCGCGCCCACGGAAGGTGATGGACGAAGCCACGTCGTTGTCAACCCACATCCCTTGCACGGCCTTCATTCCCATGTAGCCGTAGCAGGCGTTGACCGAAACCTTCGCCGCCATCTGCAGCATGTTGAAGCCCAGCCGCTCCTCGTCTGTCTCGGCCTCTCGCATCTTGCGCTTATACTCGGCACGCAGTTCCAGCATCTCTTCGACAATGGACGGTAGGACGCCCTTCGTCTGCTGGTCCCAATGCGTGCCGTTGCCCAACGTCTTGATGCCCGGTCCCGGCCTGTCACGCTTGGTGGTGGGGCACAGGTTGTCGCTGCGGATGATGTTGGGATATAGGGAAGCGTAGTCAACACAGGCCACGCCTTCGTGTCGACCGACCACGGGGTCGGGAATGTGCGCGGCCTGCATGTGCTCGCGCTGCACGTATTTGGCGCTGGGCGCTTTCAGGTCCGTGCGCCTGCTGATGAGGCCACGGATGTAGCGTGAGACATTGTGCGTGCTCGACCACTGCACGCCGCACAATTGCTGCATGGCCACGAAGAACTCGATGGCGTTGAGCCGCTCTGAGATGTCAGCCAGCAGCGTGGTGTCGCGCAGACAGTAATCCACGAAGTCGTCGTAATACTCACGCCACCCGTTGTGAACGGTCATGCCCTCAATCTCATCTGTGAGTTTGGAGCCAAGGTCCAGCAACTCAGCGAACGTGGCGAGTTTGCGGTTGGGCACCTGCCCACGCCCTGACTTCTGCCACAGCGTCTCAAAGCCGCTGCCGCTCTTCCAATGAGCAGCAGAGTCCCAACACAGCCGACCCTTGATGGGTTGCTGTGTGTCCTTATACCCGCCGTCCTTGAAGGGCTTGAACACCTTACCCAAGGGCGACAGGCGCTCAGGCTCGTCCATGCGGCTCATCATGTGCGGCAGGTCCGCCCACATGATGGCGTGTGCCACGAGGATGTCGGGGTCGCACTCTTCCATGTGCGTCAGGAAGGCGTCGTGCATGTCGGCTTCGCTACCGAACTCAAACAGAATGTAGCCACCCTCTCGGTCAACGTATCGTTCACGAGGTGTGGTGATGTTGGGTCGCCATGCGAAGACGACGTTCTCGTCGCTGTGGCTGTCAGCCACGGCCATGACTGTGGTGAACGGGTTGTCCCTGTCTGTGTTCCACTCCAAGTCGAAGTGCCACACACGCGGGTGGAACTCAGGTAGTCCGTCCGGGTAGAGGCTGAACAGGATTTGGTCGGAGTAGTTCAGGTCCGCCTCATACGTGGGCGGGATGCCACGGGCGTTCTTCAGTTCCCACAGGTCGGTGGGATTGTCGAAGGACACCTTCATCAGTTCCGTGCCGTCGAGCGCTGTGGCTCGCTCGGTAGGGTGAACCACCGCACCGGGGAACTGGAGCCGCAGTTTGCGCAGCCTGCGCTCACGCGATGCGGCTGGAATCCAGCAGAACGGACGGACGTAGTCTTGATGACCGGGGGCGATGATTCGCTCCACCACGTTGCCTGCCTTGCTTCGCATGCGCAGGTAGATGGATGGGCCTTCAGCACCACCCTCCGGGTAGAACGTGTCAACAATCATGACGTCACGCCCGTTGGTCCACGACGATGAGCGTAGCCTCTCCGCTGTCCCATGACTGCATGAGAATCAACGGCGCTGACTCGCCCACGCTGAACTTGGCCTGACTGGGGTTGAGCAGGGGTAGTGTCTCGATGAACCACGCCCCGTAGTTCGCCTTGACCTTGTCACCCACAGCGTCGCTTACCGGCGTCGAGGCGAAATAGCGTGCCTCGTGTGCCTTGCCTGCACGGATGACGAACTCCTTCTCGGAAGGGTTGACCGTCACCTCAAACACAGGGCTGCTGTCGAGGATGCCGCTCATGGCTTTGACAGACATGAGGTCGCTCAAATCGAGTGAGCCGGACGTGGACACGTCCTTGTTGGCGAACGTCGTCTGCTTGGAGTCAACGTAGGCTTGGAACATCTTACCGACGATGGATGCACGCGATGCGCTGGTGATTGATGTCGAGGTGGGGAACTGCACCTTGGACCGACCGGCGATGACGAACAACGTCTTGCCTGAGCCTGTCTGCTTCAGCGTCACGAACTCGCTCTTGCAGCGCTTGATGAACTGCCGCGTCTTGTCCAAGTCGCTGATGTAGAACGTCCCAGTGTCTTCCTTGCCCTCGTAGGGGATGAGTCCCTTCCGACGCAGGTAATACGTCTGAAACGCCACCTCCGCCTCCATGACCCCACCCGCACTGAGCGTGACTTGCAGGTCTTCAGCGACTGCACCGAAGGACGACAGGAATGCGTTCAGCGCCTTCGCGTTGAACCTCATGCTCGGCATCAGATGGACCCCCTGTATCTGCGAGGCTTGGACCCCATGCCGACGCGCTCCGTCATCTCAATGGGGAGGCGTTGTTGGTTGTCGCCAGTGATGTCAGCGAAGTCAGCGAGGCTCGACTGCTTGAGCACATGGCCACCACAGTGCACACAGATGTGCGGCTTCTGCGTAGGCTCAGGCTCAGGCTTGCTACCCATGACCTTCTTCCACAATTTCCACTTGCTCATCTTTCTCTCTCCTTGATGCTGCACAGGTGGGGGGACGCGCAGGAAGCGAGAAACGGGCCGAACAACCCACAACTCCCCTGCTTGCCTGTAACCACGGCGTATGGTTGAGCGCCGTGGCGAGGTGAAACCTTTCGCGCGTCTTTACTTCGCAGACCCCCATGTTGTGCATCACAGCGAGCCGTCGTAGAGTTCGGGCAACCCGAACCACTGCGGCTCCTTTCCTGCCTCCGTGATGAGTGTAGTGCGGCGCTGTCCCTGCAGTTTCGCGTTGGTCTTGCTCTTGTCGAACGTGACCTGATATTCGCTGCGGATGACTTCGCCCGTCTCTTCGTCCTTCTCGTCCTTGCGCTCACAGCGCAGAATCTGATACACGTAGTTGTTGGATGACTTCTCGTAGTCGGGACGCCACTGTGGTGCAGCGTCCTCGCTCTTGCCGAAGGAGTAGTTCGTCAAGCGCAGGTGCGTCTCCCAAAAGACACGCACACCGGCCTTGACCAGCCCACGACAAATCGCCGTCAGTTGGTGGAAGCGAGTCTTGCGGATGGCCCAGTCCCACTGGTGGCCCACCTTCTTGTTCCAGTCAGCGGCCTCGATGCCGTCCTTGGCGATGTTGAGGTCAACGATGCGCATGCAGTTCACGCACACGCTGTCCCACAAGTCGATGCCCGTGATGTGGACACCCCACAGACGAGGTCCGTCGTAGTCGGGGTCGCGTTGCTTCTGAGCGCACTCCAGTGCGAACTGCCCAAGACTCATCAGACGTTCATGTGTGAGCGGGTAGTCATAGGCTGTGCGGTCCTTCTTCATCATGACCCAAGGCTCCCACACGCGAATGCTCTGCTGCGAAGAGTGGAAGGCCGACTTGTTGGCAGCGAGGCCGCCGTCGAAGTCGAAGCCCCACAGTTCCATCTTCTTCTCTTGCTCAGTGCGTTCAGGTGCTTGAAGCCACTTACCGTAGGCGTCTGTGACCACAGCCGTCTTCCCGGTGTTGTCGTGCCCAGCGAGCACACAGAACGTGTGCGTCTGCGGCATGTGGTCCATCGTGGTCAGTTCTTGCCGAAGGTCTGCGAAGGGGTCAGCGTTCTCACGCTTGTGAGGAGGTGTCTCCTCAATCTCCTTCTGCTCCTTCTGCTCCTTCTCTGCTTGCTTTGTCTTTCCAAATCCTGCCATTCATCTCACCTCAGTTGAACTGGCCTTGGCCAGTGTCACCGCCAGTCTGTCGACGGCGGATGCGGCGCGGGTCAGCGAAGACACCCATGACCTTCAGGTTGGGGATGTCGGCGCCGTCCTTGCGCTTGACTGCGATGCGTCCGACGACGAGCACCGTTGAGCGCTCAGCGTAGGGAATCTCCTCTTCGCCATCACGGGCGATGAACGGATTGGTCAGGTCGTTGCAGGCGCTGCCCATCCATCCCATGACCTCGGAGGAGTCGCCTCGCCCGTGCTCGGACTGGAGCGCCATGCTGGTGAGGGCAATCGAATACCCACGCCCGTCCTCGTCGTATTGGTTGTCACGAGGCTCGCTGCTCAGGCGGTTGACCGTGCCACGGGTGATGACCACTGGCCCCTGCTTCCCCTGCTCACCGTTGATGGTGAAGGTGCGGCTGCGCGACTCGAACACTTCCACGAGGTCCTCAAGCGGTGCGAAGGCGTCGTGGAGTTCCATGTCGGTCCACGCCCTGAACGGATGCAGAGCGGGGCGGTCGTCCTCGGACACGAAGTCGTCGGTGTAGGTGATGCTCTTGTGCACGCCAAGGCCGGTGCTGAGCATGTCGGCCCAGTCCTTCGCCACGTTCTCGTTTGGTGGGCGAGCAGGCACGCGACAAGGCACGCCGACCTTAATCTCCATGTCCGCGTCCTCGCCTTGACAGTCAAGCCGCCACTGCTGAATCGCTCCGTCCTCGGTGAACTTGTCCTCCTCTGCGCCGAGGAAGTAGAAGTTCCGTCCCATCATGCTCATGGCCTTGGGCTTCCCGCTCTTGGCCAGCAGACAGATGCGCTCTCCGTCAGCGACGAAGGAGTGCTCAGGCACTTCGTCCGAGGGCATGGAGGTGCTCTGCTCACCCTTGTTGGTGACGAGCGCCCACGTTGCTCCTCGCTTGATGTAGTGCCCAACGAAGCCGTCTCCAACGGCCTTGTTGGGGTCGAGAGTGAAGTCACGCTTGGCCCTGCGCACGAGGTTCGAGCGGCGGTCATAGCGCTTGGGGTCAGCACCGAGGAACCATCCCACGTAGTTGACGGTGCCAGCCATCGCACCACCGCCACTGGCGGCCCGCGTCTCGACAAGCATCATCTCGGTCCAGTCAACGAGGAGGTCTTCGTCCTCGTCTTCGGGGTGGTCGCACGAGAACTCCTTGGCGACGTAGGCTCGCCACTCGGCAAGCACTTCGTCATAGGGGCGCTTCGTGCGCTCAGCGTATTTGGTGAGGCGCTCCACCACTCCTGCGGGGAGAGCAGCCTCGGCATTCGTTTCGTTGGCGTCGTAGTCCGGTTCTTCGTATTCTTCTGTCATACCGTCACCTCCTTCCTGAGACGTGCCACGAGGCAGTCCACAAAGGAATAGGAACTCAACCGCCACTCAAACATGGTGGGGAGCATGTCACCGAGCACGGCCATGATGTCGAACGTCCTGTCGGCGTCCATCTCGAAGAACTCGGTCAGGCTGTTGAGGAAACCGTTCATCACGGTGTTGAGGGGGCGTCCGTTGTCCAGCGACCTGTAGAGCGCAGCGCGCAGTTCCATCCACTCACCACCAATGGCGGAGAGGGATGCGTTGGAATCTTCGCCACCCTTGGCCAACATCTCTCTGATGTCGTCGGGTTGCATGAGTTCGATGTCACGCACGAACTTGCGCAGGTCCTTGCCGTGATAGGCATACAGGGACGCAGTGTAGTCGTGAACCACTCCATGATTGAACAGCGTCCACTCGTTGACTTCGTCAATTGATGGGGGCACGAACTCGAATGTCATGCACCGGCTCCTGATGGCCGGTCGGATTTTGCTCAGGTCGTTGGCGGTGAGGATGAAAAGAGCATTCTCTGCACCCTCCTCCATGATTTGACGCATGGCATCCTGTGCGGCGGGCGTAAGCCCACCGGCCTCGTCAATGAAGATGACTCGCCGCTTAGCACCAAGCGGTGCAGTGAGCGACAAGCGCTTGAGTTCGCCTCGGATGTAGTCAATGCCTCGCTCATCAGAGCCGTTGCTCTTGGTGTAGTTCACTGGGTCGAAGAAGTCGCCCAGCATCAAACGCGCCAGCATCTCTGCAGCCGTCGTCTTGCCCAATCCCGGTGCTCCGTGGAACAGCACGGCAGGTGGGAACTTCCCACTGCTATGCCATACCTGAGCCTGTCGGCGGAACGCCTCGTGGCCACATAGCGTATTCAGAATCTCTCCGTAGTCCGACATCTCAATCTCTCCTCTTCTGTTTCTTTAAATACTCACAGCGATTTTTGCTCCTCAAGTGCGCTCTCGGGCGTGAAGTTGTCCCACTGGATGGCCCACTCTTCGAGGTCGTTTGCTTTGCTGAGCGGGTGCTTGGCTTGGAACTGATAGCGGAGGAAGTTCAGATAGGCCCTCGGGTTCAGCATCTCGATGCCCACGTAGTGGTCGATGAAGTGGAAGATGAACTCGATGTCGGCCTTCTTCTCAACTTCCTTCAGCGGCTTCCCTGTGTGCTTCTCCCACGCTTCCGCTGCTGCAGGTGAGAGTGAAGTCATCTTCAGTTTCGTGCGGACCCTGAAGCCATTCCTGCTGGAATCCGAAGTGACGACGAAGCAGTAGGCCTTCAGGGAGGCAGCGACGTAGAGTGCGAGTTCCTTTGGCTTCACTGTTCTTCCTCCAACAGTCCTTCGATGGCGTCCACGTATTGCGAGATGTCAGAATACCCGAGGTCGGGTCGTTCTTCCCCAACAAGCCCCCGCGTCATCTGACCGTCTTTGAAGTCAATGGGGATAACCTCGACCACACGGATGTCGTCTTCGTTGTGTGGGCGTCGCGGCAGTGCGCCTGCATAGGCCATCTCACCAAACTCGCACAGGTCGATACCGTCCAGTGCCTCAAAGCGAGCCGGACCCTTCACTCCGAAGCGGAGGTTGAGGTAGCACATGGCTCGCATTGGGTAGACTGCGATGCGGTCCTCGCCGTCTTTCATCTCGACACGCATGGTGTTCTCATCGAGCAAGGCTTGCTCCGCTTCCTCCTTCGTGACCATGTCCTCGTCATAGAGAACAGGGCCGGTCTTGGTGAGTGAGAAGAACGCACCCGGCACCACATGCCGAGTAGCGATAACGCCTGTCCGTATGCGCTCACCGTTCCGCAGGTAGGGGACACCGCTGTCGTCAAAGAAGCCAAGTCGGCCCTTGGGCACGATGGAGTAGCACCGTCGCGCAGGCATGTCGGGTGCAGGTAGAGCGCGTGCTGCGCGAACGACCGGTAGCCGTTGGAGGGCTGCGTTCACCCTCGGCGCTCCTGCGAGGATAGGACCGATGTTCTCACGGTTCAGGTCCAAGCCTCGTGGGATAGGGACACGGCGTGAACGGCACAGTCCCTGCATGAATGCTCGTCGGCTAATGACGGGTGGCGAGTTCAGGATGCAGCGCCACACGAGGCGGGCCTCCTTCTCGCTGAACTGTCGCGTGATGTCTGAAAACGATGCTGCTTCATAAGGGAAGAGCGCGACCTGCATGACCGTCATGTTCCTCGACTCGTAGGCTGCGCTCTCGGATGCGAGAGCAAACCACAAGTCCTCTTCAGGGAAGTGAGCCATGGCCACGTCAGCGAACAGCCCCGTCTCATGCTCGACCTTGCCGGCAATCGTGCCGGGGCGCAGTCGTGCGAATCCGGGGAAGAAGAAGTCGTAGCAGTGCTCGACCTCTTCGCGCGTTTCCAATCGAGCCAAGGCGTCAACGTGACGCTCGCCATGGCACAGTCGTTCGTGTATGTCTGCCAGTTTGTTGAACTTCATGTCTTCATGCCTCCGTGAACTCCCAGTAGATGTATTCCTCAGTCTCGATGACCACCTTCAGGTTCGGGTGGTTGCACGAGCACCACGCTTCTTCGCAGTCTTTGCCGTGCGTCATGCCGTCACCTCTTTCACCCGACGAATGGCCTCCTTAACCTCTTCTTCCGTGCAGGAGCAAAAGTAGTCGGGGTCGTGCGCTACGCAGGTTTGGTGTCGAGTCTTGCCTTGCAGGTATTGGCGCATCATGTCGGCGCAGGAGTCGCAGGACTCCTTGCCTAAGGGCATGTGGTAATCCTTGTCGCACTTCGGACAGGTGTAGCACTCGTATTCCTCCGTGCATTCGCTGTAGGGTAGGTCGCAGCCTATGCACAAGGAGGGGCGGCAGCCGTTGCACATGCACTTCATGCGCTCACCTCCACGCCTCGCCACCAGTCAGGAGCGGGCGTGCCCTTCTCCCACTTGGCGAACTAATTGGAATGGTAGTAGGCTC
>MDSZ01040442.1_pt1 | contig 11513 bp, 13 predicted proteins | sample 811201 | NCBI WGS metagenome assembly MDSZ01 (sample SAMN05326647, study PRJNA326480) | marine metagenome | isolation source: seawater | place: Indian Ocean: North | collected 2010 | reverse complement strand
TGCTTTAGTAGTATCTGCTTTTGGTGTTTCTTCACCAGCAGGTTTTGCATCTGTTGCTGTAGTATTATCTTGTGGTTGTGCCGCGGGTTGTTTACCGCCAACTATTTTTGCACCAGTTCTTTTACCGTCTCCTTGCATATATGCTTCAAGATCTTTTGGATTGCCATAACCTCGTATTACAGTCCCATCTTGTTGTGGAATATCTACATAAGGAGTAGGGTATTTTGCTTTCATTTTAGCAACATTAAAATTTGTTGTATCTCCACCTTTTTGTATAAATTTCTCATCGCTTACTTTAGGTGCGGCAACCGGAGTTTGTGATTTTGCAGGTTGTTGTGGAGGAGCAGTTGCATCACTAGCACCTGCTTGTGCTGTTGCATCTGCAGGGCCGTCAGCACCTTGTGTTGTAGCTGGAGCAGGAGTGGTTTTAGTTGTGCCATCTTTATCGTTAGCTGTGGCGGCTGTATTTGCCGCTTGTGGCTGTGTTTGTGTTGCTTGTGGCTGTGTTTGTGTTGTAGAAGCAGGTTGTTGTCCTGCACCAAATGCGGCTTCTGGAGGGTCAGATGCATCCGAAGGTTTTGATGCCGCTGTAGCATCAGCCGGTCCGTCTACGCCTGTCTGTGCTGGTGTTTGTGCTTGTGGTTGTGCTTGTGGTTGATTGCCGGCACCTTGCATAGCTTTTAGTGTGGCAGGTCCTGCATCACCATCTACGCCGAGTCCTGACTTTTTTTGAAATGCCCTTACAGCATTCGCGGTACCTTTTCCATAAACACCATCTTCTGCACCGGCATTGTAGCCATTAGCATTTAACCATTTTTGTAATTCTACAACTTCAGGAGTTTTAGTTTTCCCATAGCCACTTTTTTTCCATAGACTTTGGTCTGTTGGAACATTTACTTCTAATAATATTTCTCGCCAAGCTACCATTTCCTACAACTCCAGTACCTTGCTTTAGTTCTAGGTCCTGGATTATCACAGTTGTGTCTTGCACGGAAACTTCTGCGTCTCGCAGGATTAGACTTTTTAATTTTCATATTAGGATCACCAAAGTTTACTTTTTTAATATTTTTGGTTTTAGGATCTCTAACATAAACCTTAAATTTCTTTACATCACCACGCATTGGTTTACCAAGTTTTACTTTACGTCCTCGATATTCAGCTTCGTCTAAATCTTCGTCATCTTCATTAAACCACATTACACCATATTCTTCAAAAAAATCATCACCATCATATGTTTCTTCTGATAAATCATTTTCTTGGTCAGTTGAAATTTCTATGTCAAAATCTTCAAAACCTTCTGAATATAGATAATTACTTAGTTTGTCTGCATATACATCAGCTTCTTCGTTTGAGAGTTCTCTTTCTAAAGGTATATGTAATACTCTTGCGCCTTGTTCTGATTCAAGTATATCATATTTTGGAAAAATTGATTCGTCTAAACTTTCGTTTAAATTGTCATCTTTTTCATATATAACTCTTACAAAATGTGTCACTTTATTCTCCTTAGTGGTTTAATAATATACTTTTAACTGTACCATCTGTCCAGTCTGAAATAATTACTCTTACCCACACAAAATTTCCTGTCATATTTTTTACAAATCCGCCTGTGGCATTATCGCTTCCTGTGCTATCTCCAAAGTTACTATGTTCTGTTATTGTAACTGTAAACCAGTCAGTTTCTGCTGGATCTACTGCAAGTGTAGCTTGGGCAACTATTTTACCTATAAAGCCATTTACATTATATTGCAGGCTGTGTAAACCGTCATCTCTACCGTAGTATCCATCACCTTTTAGCTTATCAGATGTTCTAGTCTCAGTTGTACTATCACCAGGATGTGTTAGTTGTGACTGGTTTACTGAGTTGACTACAAAATTAAATATTTCACTACTTGCTGGCATAATGTTATTTATCTATGTTTTGCCTGCAAACCAATTTATCTATTCTGTTAAAACAGCCACTTGCCATTAGATTACATAACATTAATATAGAATCGTCCTTTAAATAGCAAACTCTTCCATTTATCCAACCATTATTTTTAATTTCTTTAATTGCAGTATCAGTAATTTTTACTTTATCAGGATTTCTTTCTATCCATGTAGCAAATGATTGTGGAACTTTATTGTAATTAAAGGTACACTTATAACCCCACTTATTATCCTTTACAATTATAGTGTTCAAATTATTTTTTAAAAAATCTATAGTCTTAGGATCAGGTTCGAAAAATTCTTTATCACATTTTATTTTTTTCTGTATATTTTTTAGCCAAATTTTATTATTACTATATATGTGAAAACTATTTCCTTCGCATCTCAATTTATAGTCTTCTTTTGTAGTGCTAAATTCGTTAAAAAATGTTTTAACGTCGTTAAATGCTTCTACACTTACTTCTTTTTTACGCATTTTATTTTGTAGATAAATTGGCAGGCCTTCTTGATAATCACGTTGCATGTTATCTATTACAGATTTTGCCCACCTAAGATTTTTATTTCTAAAAATCGCTGTCATAGGATTGACACAATTTAACGAAAATAGATATCTATTATAAAATAATTTAGTTGTGGTTTTTTTCTTCAATTTTTTCCTTATCAAAAGAAAGTTGTAATATTCCATCTTTAACAATTATTTTACAATCTCCACCTTTTTTAAGATTGCCAAATAACATTGCCCTGGATAGAGGTTTTTTAATCTCTTTGTCTATAACTCTTTGCAAAGGTCTAGCACCCATTTTAGGATCATATCCTTTATCAACTAGATAATCAAGTGCTTCGTCGTCTAGTGTAATATTAATGCTTTTATCTTTTATCTGCTCTTTCAATTTAACTAAAAACTTCCCAACAATTTTCATCATTGTTTCTTTGCTCAATTTACCAAATGTAATTATACCATCTAATCTATTTCTAAATTCAGGAGCAAAAAAACTTTTTAATTCTGTATCTGCGTATCCAAACTCTTCTTCATTTGTAAAACCAATAGAATCTTTTTCTGCTTGTTCTGCACCCAGATTAGTTGTGAGTATTATAATACTATTTCTTGCGTCTGCTTCTTTGCCGTTTGAACCAGTCACAGTACCATTGTCCATTATTTGTAATAGTATTTGAGATACATCAGGGTGTGCTTTTTCTATTTCATCTAAAAGTAAAACACAATTAGGATTCTCTTGTAGCTTAGTAATTAATAATCCGTTATTCTCTTCATATCCTACATAGCCAGGTGGCGAACCAATTAATTTTGCAACAGCATGTTTTTCTTGATATTCACTCATATCAAATCTAACAAGTTTTACTCCTAAATGTAGAGCAAGTTGTTTTGCAGTTTCAGTTTTTCCTGTACCGGTAGGACCCATAAAAATAAAACTACCTATAGGCTTATCTTGATCTTTTAGTCCAGCTTGAGCTACTAATATTTTATCTACTACATCTCCTACTGCTTCATCTTGTCCGTAAACACTACCTGTAATATTTTTTTCAAGATTTGCTAAGTTTTCTGTTTCTTTTTCTGCAACTTGTTCTGGAGGTAAATTAACAATTTTTGCTAATTCATACTGAATACCTTTGTCAGTTACAATTTTATCCTTAGTAATTGCTTTCAAATTAAATCTTGAACATGCAAGGTCCAACAAGTCGATAGCTTTATCTGGTAATTTTTTATCACTTTGATATTTCACACTTAATTTAATTGCAGTATCGATTGCTTCATCTGTAATAGTAGTGGAATGAAACTCTTCGTAGTACTTTTTTATCCCGTTCAGTATATCTAGTGTAACTTCAGGACTAGGCTCATCAACAGTTACTCTCTGGAATCGACGCATTAAAGCTCTATCTTTTTCAAAAAATTTCCTATACTCTTCCCACGTAGTTGATGCAACAACTTTAATGTTTCCTTTACTTAGTGCAGGTTTGAGCATATTTGCCAAGTCGTTTGAGTTAGGACCACCGCCTGATCCTGCTCCACTTATCATGTGTGCCTCATCTATAAACATAATTGTTTTGCCTTTGCCACGCAATCCTGCTAAAACAAGTTTGAATCTTTCTTCAAAATCTCCTCTATACTTAGATCCTGCAAGTAAAGAACCTATGTCGAGATTATACACTTTATATTCTTTTAAAAATTCAGGCACAGTTTCGTTTACAATATTCCAAGCAAGTCCTTCAGCTATTGCAGTTTTACCTACTCCGGGATCTCCTACTAATAATACATTATTTTTATTTCGTCTACCAAGTGCAAGTGCAATACTATCTAATTCATCATCTCTACCTATTACTGGATCAACTTTGTTCTTTTTTACTTGTTGATTTAGATCTGTAGTAAAGGCTTTTAAAGCACGTTGAGCTTGCCCAGACATTTCGTCTTCGTTAATATCGTATTCTAATTCATTACTTAGATAATCATTTAATTTGTCTTTTTGCACTCCACCTTTTTCTAATAGAAAATTAGCAATTGATTTTTTTTCTGCCAGAATGCTAAGGACTACATCTTGCAAATCAATGTGTGATCTTCCGCTGAATAAGGTCTGCGTGAAAGCACGGTTTAAAACTCGCTCCACAGTCTGTGTTTTCTTTGGTTTTTGCTTTGCATTTGTGTACTCAATAATTATATCTTGACACTTATTTTTCAAATGATGTTCTAGATTTGTTTTAATGTAATCTACATCAGCACCATACCCTTTTAGTAATGCAACTAATTGTTCGCTACATAAAATACTAAACAGCAAATGTTCTACGGTCACGTATTCATGATTAAGGGTACGTGCATCCTTAATTGCTTTTTCAAATACAAGTTTTAAATCTTCACTGGGTTCAACCATTAATTATATCCTCTACTTTCACTTTATATATTATACATAAATTACAAAGAATTGCAAGTTATTTGGTAATATCTCTTTTTATCCTTTCTATAGCATTTATTTGCTCATCGTTTAATCTAGGCATAATTACGCCTATTTCTACATATAACGCACCTCTAACATTTGACCTAACTACAGGAATACCGTGCCCTGGTATACTAAATGTAGTATTTGGTTTTGTTCCCGCAGGAATATTCAAACTAATTGTTTTACCTTCAGGAGTATTTACTTCTATATTAGTCCCAGTTATAAGGTCTAATAATCCAACATTAATCTTTGTATATAAATTTTGCTTATCTCTACGCCATTTAGGCGGCATAGATACTTTAATTGTAACTATCAAATCTCCACGCGGAAGTCCTGCAATACTATCATCTCCGTACCCTTGGAATTTGACATGATCGTTGTCCTGCATGCCTGCAGGAATTTTGACATCTATAACTTCATTACGTCCGTTAGGAAGTTTAAAAGATATTGTTGCACCTGTACCTGTGTATACTTCTTTTAAATTAAGAGTATAATGTAATCTTATATCCTTATTCTTTTGTTGACGCCTAGGTTGGGTGAAACTAAAGCCAAAGTTATTTGTATCATTAAACATTTGGGAAAATATATCTCCCATATTTCCTGCATTAAAATGAAATTGATTTGGTTGGTTAATATTTTGTGGATCAGCTGTACCAAATTGATCGTACATTTGACGTTTTTGTTTATCACTTAATGTTTGATATGCTTCATTTACCTGTTTGAATTTTTCTGAATCTCCACCTTTGTCAGGATGGTATTGCATTGCTTTTTTTTTAAAAGCACTCTTAAGTTCTTTTTCTGATGCAGAGCGTGAGACACCCAGAAGTTCATAGTAGTCCATACTACTACTTATTTACAGTGTAACTATGTTACCTTCAATCAGGCGTTTTCTGTTAGCCATGTGTGCATCTTGGATATCTTCTTTAGATTGTCCATGATAGGCTACAGCATGACCTTCTTTAATTAATGATTCAGTAAGTGTACTCCATCTGTCATAGGCTGGAAAATATATTTTGAAATCACCTAGTATTCTCCCGAACTTGCCTTTTTTATCCTCACCAGATTTATCTATTTCAGTCTTAAGCACTTGCATTGATCCTATAGGTAAAAGTTCTTTTACTCTTTCTTTAGCGGCCAATCCAAATACTTTTTCTTCTTTATCTCTTGTTCTAGATTCTGGCGTATCAATACCATTTATGCGTACACGTTCTTTGTGCATCCATACTCCGAAGCCTAAATCAATATCTACATCTACAGTATCACCGTCTACTACTCTTAATATTTTACATTTATATTCATACATTTTATTTCCTATTTGCTAAAGGATTATCAAGAGCTCTTTGTAGTTGTCTTTCCATATCTGCTTCTAAATCTTTTATTTTGCCTTCTAAAAGTTCTTTAGTGGAAGAGTTTTCTCTAATAAGCATGTCTTTTTGAGCAACATATTGGTTTAGTAAATCATCTCTTTTAGTATCAAATCTTGTTTCTGCATCATCTATCAACGTTCTAGTTTTAGTTTCAACTTCATTTATATCGTCTTCTACCTTATCAATAATTTTTTCTAAACGTACTATGTCATCTCGCAATCCATTTTTAATGTCTCTCGAATAATCTAAAGCTTCGTCTAACTTTGTATTTATTACATCCATACGTGCATTTACTTGGCCCGTATCTATGTTGGCAATTATTTCCTTCATGTTGGAATAATCTTTATAAAATTCAAATCCTGCCCAAAGACCCCCACCTAATGTTCCTAATAAGGGCAAAATCAAAAGTAATTTGCCTCCACTTATTTTTATCCCGCCATATTCAACTTCAGCCATTTTACCCTCCTATTTGTATTGTAAATCTTCCATCTCACCAAATTTTGGATCATTCAAAAACCATCTAGAAAAATGATGATCAACCGTAGGTTTAGGTGGATAGAAGTTTGCTAAGTCCATGTTCTCTTTATCGTTATAATCAAATCCTGGCACAAAAGAGATAAGTGCCAAAAGTTGTCTTTGCACAAGCATTTGCTGTTCTATTGAAACTGCTTTTTCAATTTTCTTTGTAAGCTCTATTGCTTTCATTGCAATTAACATTCTCATTTTATCGTTTCTGCTAAGTTGTTTTTTTTCTGCTTTAGGTTCTTCTTTAGTTTCTTCTTTTAGTTGTGCAATTTCTTTTTCAATATCGTCTTCTTGATTAGTTTTACCGCCCATGCTTCCATCCTTATTTCCGGGTGTTGCTTGAGACTCTTTATTTTTGTTATCTTTTTTATTTGCTTTTTCGTCTTTTATTTCAGCATCTTCGTCAGATTCTTCTTTTTGATTTTCTTTAATTTGATCTCCTCTGGGATCACGGCCATCTGATTCTTCTTCTAAACTTGCAAGTTCCTTTTCAATGTTATCTTCTTGATTTGTACTTCCGTTGTTAGCACTAGATTCTAGTTGAGCTAGTTCTGCTTCAATATTATCTGCCATTGCAGTTATATCGTTTTGCACTACTTCTACATTTTGTATTTGAACTTCTTCTACAGGAACTTCTATAATTGATTCAAAAAATTGTTGGGTAGGTAAACCGTCAATTTGCACTCCTGAATTTTCTGCAAAATTAGTTGTAATATCTGTATCTAAGATGTCAGCTATTGGATTTACGTCTATACCATCGTCTATTATTTGTATAGGTTCAATATATCCTGCACAGTTTTCATTATATTGTGGATCAAAACTACATTGTTGATTAAAATAAGCAACGTCATATCCTACACAGGTAGTTTGATATAACGGATCTATATTACATTTTGCTTCTGTATATCCTGTACAAGTTTCGTCAAACAACGGATCCAAAGCACATTGTTGATTTAGATATGCTGTTGCGTAACCTGGACAACTTTTATCATATAATGGATCTAACGCACATTGTTGATTAAGATATGCTGTTGCGTAACCTGTACATCCTGTATCATACAAAGGATCAAGATTACATTGCTGAGTATAATATGCTGTTGCATATCCAGGACAACCTTTATCGTACAATGGATCTATTGAACATTGCTGATTATAATATGCTGTTGCATATCCTGTACAACTAGTATCATATAATGGATCCAAAGAACATTGCTGACTCAAATATGCAGTTGCATATCCTGGGCATTGCGGATTATAAAGAGCATCAAGTGTACATTGTTGGTTAAAGTATGCTGTGGCATATCCTGTACAACTAGTATCATATAATGGATCCAAAGAACATTGCTGACTCAAATATGCAGTTGCATATCCTGGACAGTTTTGATCATATAATGCATCTAGTTGACATTGTTGGTTATAGTAAGCTGTAGCATATCCTGGACAGTTTTGATCATATAATGCATCTAGTTGACATTGTTGATTATAGTAAGCTGTTGCATATCCAGGACAAGACGAATCGTGTAATGGATTAGCCGCACATTGTTGGGCTAGATAGGCAGCCGCATATCCTGTACAAGTAGGATCAAACAACGGGTTTTGAGTACATTGCTGATTAAACAATGCAGTTGCATATCCAGGACATTGCGGATCATATAAAGCATTGTTATGACAAGGATTAGTTGAAAAAGTTAAAGTAAATTCAGACTGAGCAACATTAAATTCAGGCCCGTAACGACCAGCCCAGTTTGCACTATCACTGCCTTGTGCAAGTATGTTAACATCAGAAAAATATGATGGAGGTAAAAATTGATTAGGAAAAGTTTCCGAACCTGAATGAGTAGTCCAGTTGTGAGAATGTCCATAATCATAGGTATAAGTTTGATATGTGTTGCCATTAGAGTCTAATATCTCAACAGTTATTTCAAAATCATCTATTCCCGGTTGTTGTGTGTAAATATTTGCATTGCCATTTTTAACACGCCATTTGTAGGTGAATCCATTCACCTGTATGCCTGCTTGTGTGAGTGCAGTATTAATGGCTATAGTTGTACTAATAATTTCGTCAGAACCGCCCCAGATAAATCCACTGTCATTAGGTAACCTATTAGGAATAGATTCGTTTCCGACACCTGCCGGATTTCTACTTCCGCCCCAATATCCTGTTCCATAGTTGCCTGTCCAGTTTTGGGCACTAGGATCTAATAAATCTGTTGTGTTTTGAGTTTGGGGAGCGGTGTTTACAACCTGTGCTGTTGCTATGCTATAATAAAAGCAAAAGCAAAAGAGCACTACTAATAATTGCAGTTGCTCCAACAGTCGCTTGTTTCTTTTGAACATCTTTCTTAGTCTCCAATACTACAGGTTCAGGAACTTTATCTGGATTGGCTTTCCATTCGTCTGATGCTTGATCACCAATTTTGCCTAAGAAAGGACAAGGAGTACCTGCCATTTCCATAGCATCATAAACTCTCCTGTCTTGACAGAGTACTGATACTGCCGCAACCTTCATACCCATATCGTATAAAGTTTTTGATATTTTTAATCTTTCACAATTTTCATCTCTAACAGTTTCACCTGTTGAAATACCTAGTATCTGTGTTTGTACTGCACCAGCTACACCAACTGTACATAGATCAGATGAAGAGCTATTTACTGACGGCGTTATAGCAGATGGAGGAGGAGATATGACTATTGTCCTGCCCTCTGTGTTTACATTAGAGTCGCTTTTAGTTGTAGTATTCACATTTGTATCGGCGTTGGCTACTCCTGCTAAAAATACAGCGAGTAAAACCAGAATGTTTTGTAATCTCATTTTTATTACGTTTCTCCCTCAGCGGCAAGTATTTATCGGTTGAGATTGACAATATCCTAATTGATATTGACTTTTTGGTGTAAGTAATTTAACACCAGCATTTGTCAAAATTTTGACGGTCTTGCCCAAGTTTATTTATTATTTTCTGCTGGAAGTGTAAAGTCCAAACCATGCCGCGCCAGCACCAACAACTATTGAAATCAAGCCTGATTGCTCTAAAGTAGGATTTTCTAAACTCATAAACCAAATTACACACTTGTATAACAAAATTATGTACGTAGTTATAAAAATCCTTGGAAAGATTCTCCAACTATCTACAGCCTTTGCCATGTGTATAAGTTTTACATACGGATTAGGTCCTAAATCTTTTACACTTGTATCAACCTCAAGATCTAGTTTTACCTTTTTGCTTACACCCTCTTCACTTGCAGGCACTGCTATTTCTGCATCTGGTTTGATTTCTTTTTTGGGTTTTTCCAAATCAGCTAATGATTTTCTTGGCATTATTTTCTCCCTCTTTTAATATTTTCTATTTCTGCTTTATTTTTTTCAATATCATCTCTATTGTGTTTGATATCTTCATTTTGGGCTTTATCTATCATTGCTTGTAAACGTCTACCTTTTTCTGCATCTGTATCAAGATGTAAATTCTTGTTTATTATTTTTTCTAATTTATGAAGTTTTATTCTATCATTTGATATGTATTGCCAAACATACCCTTTTTCACTATACACTCCAAAAACAGATTCACGTAATCCAATTTTTACAATAATGGCATCACAATCATCTAAAATTATATGATCCCCTTCATTAAAAGCTGGATTAAATTTAAATTTAAGGCCACTCATTAGATTGACTGCAAAGTCCTTAAACCAAAATACTGCTGATAAAGATATTAAAATAGCAATCCATGGTGCTAACAAGTCTGTAAGTTCCATTCCTAGTGTTTCAAACATTTTACTTCTTCTTTTCTAACTGTTGTATTCGTGCTTCTAATTCATCTATCTTAGATGTAATTCTTGGATACTTCTTTCGCCATGCTTCAGGATCGTTCTGTAACCATGTCCAACCCCAGCGATTTACTAGATATTCTAAAGTGTGATCAAATTTAGCTACAGCCCAAGTTGCCATTCTTGTATCTTTAAACCAAAACAAAAAGGCTGCACCTAATAATGATCCTGCTATTGCTGTGTAAATCCACAGCCTATCAGAAGCCATTCTAGTAACTATATCCCAAATATATTCCATCAGTAGTATTTATACTGATTGAAATGCTATTTAGAAGTAGTTTCTTGAGGCTTTACTGCTTCTTCGTAATATACAATGATTTCTGTTTGTTGTTCTATATAGCGTCTAAGATCGGCTATATTAATTGCAAGATTCTCATAGTCTTTCATAGAAAGCACTACATATGCAAGTTCGCCATGTTCGGCAGTAAATTCTTTCACAAAGGAATCGTAGTTATCCTTTGTAACGACATATACTCTAGTATCTACTAGATCAATCGGCTTCGGTCGAGCTACTATTGGAACCTTTGTCTTCTCTATCTGTGTTACTACTTTCACTTCCGGTTCGCGGAGCGACGAGCAACCAGTTAGGAAGAGGAGTATCCCCGTCACCGCCAGTAGCATCTTCAAGCTCGCGCCATAATTTAGCTGTGGCACCATTCATCCTTCCTTCTAAGTTTGCACTATCTCTAATGGCATCTTGTACTAAATCTAATTCACGCAATCTATTACGTAAACTATCTCCATACTGTTCTGCTTTTTGTAAATCACCTTGTAATTTTTTTGTAAGTTCTGCACTTTTTATAGCATCAGCTTGCAATGTAGCAATACTAGATTCAGCTGTATCTACAGCAACTTCTAATTTTGCATTATTTTCTTGCAATACTGCAATACGTGCTTGAGTCTGTTTATAATACCAGCTACCAGCACC